>Ga0066605_10001876_pt1 | contig 13715 bp, 10 predicted proteins | sample SaaInlLV_DNA_10m_FD_60385 | JGI IMG/M metagenome (GOLD analysis project Ga0066605, IMG submission 60385) | Marine microbial communities from expanding oxygen minimum zones in the Saanich Inlet - SI075_LV_DNA_10m | ecosystem: Environmental > Aquatic > Marine > Unclassified | place: British... | reverse complement strand
GTCCTCCGGCCAACTGCGCTCGCTCCTCGATGCCGCCCGGTCGAAGCCCGACCTCATCTCGGCGCCGGCGTTGATCTTCCCGGACGGGTCGCTCCAAGAACTGGGCATGAGGATCATCGACGACGGTGATACACGACCGATTCTCCAGGCCGGATCGCATACGCCGGACTACGCCTCGGCTGCGTGCTGGTTCCTCTCGTCGAAATTGTTCTCCAGATTGGGGGGCTTCGACCTTGCGTATCACCCCGCCTACTACGAGGACGTCGACTTCGCCCTACGCGCCGCCGAACTCGGTGGAGGGACCCAGGTCGTTGATTCGGTGCGCGTTGTTCATGAACATCATGGCTCCGCTACATCCCCACCCGATGTTTCCAAGCAGCAACAAGTCTTCCTCAACCGGTGGAAGAGCGTCGTCGCCTCTCGCCCAGCGCAGTGACCCTCAGCGGTACCTTTCCCGTCACCCCAGATCGACGAGCTCAGAATCGGAAATTGTTGCGACAAGGCGCGCAACCGCGCCAACAGTCCAAATCAGTTGGGACCATTTGCGGGTTGCTCGCTGATGCCGAGGGCTCGAGCGTAATTCAGACCGAATGCCTTCTCGGCTGGCTGGCCGTGCATGTGCTCAAGCGCAGCTTCGACGAGTCGCCCGCGAAGGTCCAGGTCATTGACCATGCGGCTCATCCACGTCGCTGCCTGACCGAGATCAGGGTCCGCCCATCGGAATCCGTCGGGATACGCGCCCTCGCCATACTCGACGTCGATCAGTTTCACGTCGACCAGCGCTGCGGTCTCGTCGGACATGAAGTCCAGGTTGCCCGAGTAGCGAGAGGCGATCACCGGGGTTTCCAACCACATCGCTGATGCGAGCTGGAGACCCAGCCCTTCGCCGCGGTGCAACGAGACGAGGCAGTCAGCGGCGGAGATGAGTCCAGTCATTTCATCGTTGCTGATGAAGGAGTCGAAGATCTCAATCTGGTCAGCGATGCCGGATTGCGCCGCGTGGTCCGCGATGCGGGCCAGTGCCTCGGGACGCTGGTCGCCGTTGAGCGTCTTGATGACCAGCCGAACCGTCGAGTCGGTCGGTCCGAATGCCGCAACGAAGGCATCGATGGCGCCGAAGGGATTCTTGCGTTCGACGATGCTGAACAGGTCGAGGGTGACGAGGAAAACGAACTCGCCATTCGGTGCGCAGCGGCGACGCCACGCATCCCGCGCTCCATCGTCGAGTGCGGGGCAGGAGAGGTACATCGGCTGATGCGCAACCGGCGGCCCGCCGGGGACCGAGCGATAGGCGTCCGCAATGAAGGTCGTCGGCGCCCAGATCTCGTCGACGAGCTCGATTCCGGATCGATGCGTCACAGGAACCTCGGCCACTTCCCAAAACCAGTAGCCGACAACCCGGTCCACCGCACGAAGTTTCGGACGCGCTGCCAACGCTCCCGGAAGTTCGGGCGCGGTGACGACCGCAAGCGTCGTCTGTCGAACGATCGTCGACCCCCGGGCACCGTCGTCGGCCTCGACGCGCGGGCTGTTGGAGGTGTCAACGTCGAAGATCGAGACCGCCACGCCTGCAGCGGCGAGTGAACGGTGGAGCTGTCGCACCGCTGTGCCCAGGCCGCTGGCTGAATGGTGGTATCCGAGCAGGTTGACGCCCTCGGTGCGGACGTCGCCCGGTGGGCTCGGGGCGTCCGCATCTCGGTGTCGGGGTCGTCGCGCCTGCGTCCGTTCCCAGAGACGTCGTGGGCCGCCAGCCAGTCCACCGACAAGGGCACGCCAGTGGGCTGCATGTGGGGCGCGGCGAAGCCGCCGCAACGACAGCCAGACGGCTCGAACGATCGTCGGCAGCCGGCCGAAGCGTATGGCGCACCAAACCCGGTTGCGGTCCTGGAGGCGGCGGGTCATCTCGCCCAGGACCGAAGTCGAGGCGCCGCCTTCGTGCCAGGCGATCGAATCGGGAACACACGCGTAACGCTGGCCCAGTTCTCTGCCGCGCAGTGCCAGGTCCACGTCTTCGTAGTAGAGGAAGAAGCGTTCGTCGAACCCCCCAGTGAGATCGAGGAACGCACGGGAGAAGAGCACCGCTCCCCCGGTGAAGATCTCGATGTCGGCGATCCCGTCAAATACCGAACTGTCGGGTTCGCCGTAGCCGATATCGACTCCGGCGCCGTGCCGGTCGAGTGTGACGCCCACGCTGTTCACCAGGGCGACGTCGGCTGCCAACGATGACGCCATCAGCAATTTGGGCTGGGCGACGTTCCATCCTTCTGCCAGCGCGTCGCTCAACCCCTCGATCCAGCCGGGAGCAACGGTGACATCGTCGTTGAGGAGTGCGATCGCCGTTGCGCTGGGGGAAAGACGACGGACTTCGCTGAACCCGTCGTTGGCCGCCGCGCCGTACCCGCGATTCGCTGTACGGATCAATACCGCACCGTACAGATCTTCGAGATCTGCTTCACTCTTGCTTTCCCGCTCACTGTTGTTGATGACGATGACAGGTCCGACACCACCGGCATCGCGCAGTGCCTCCAGGCATCGGCTGAGCCTCTCTGACGGGCCCTCGTGTGTGACGACGACCACCGGAATCAGCGGAGGAGTCACTCGGCGAACCTCGCGATCAGCTGGCCCACGCGCAGCAGTGGTTGCCGTGTTGACTCCCGTGCAGGCGCTTCGGAACGCTGTGCACCCTCGCCATCGCGGGCTGCGACGGGTTCAAACATTGGGCAGAGCGTACTCTCAGAGTGTTTCTGGTTGAGGTTTGCCGACGCCTCTACGGGTCATGACATTGCTGATCGAGCACCGCGAGCCCCAATGGGAGCGAAGATACACTTGAGCTATGCCTGAAGTGGACCAAACAGAGGTGGTCCACGACGTCGAGGCGCTGATTGCGGAGAACAAGCGGTTGCGACGTCTGGTTGGACCACTTGAGCAGAGCTACGACGATCTTCGGACTGAACTTGTTGGGGCGAGCGAGGCAGTCAAGATCGCCGAGCAGGCCAACGGCGAACTGCGTGGGGAGGTCATGGAACTCACCGTCGCTCTCGGCCAGGCGCGACACAACATTGGCAAAGTTCATCGCATCGTGATCCAACGTGCAAGACATATGGTCGGCCGAGTCGTTCGACGAGTCCAGCGCCGACTCGCGACATTCGAGCGATGAAAGAATCGCTCATCGACCCCTTGGTCTCGGTGATCACACCGGTCTTCAATCCCGATCCGGCTCATCTCGCTGCCTGCCTCGAATCGGTTGAGCTCCAGACCGCACACAACGTCGAACACATCATCGTGAACGACGGGTCGACACGTGACGGTGTTGCGGAACTCCTTCGTCGAGCAGCCGACCGGAGCAGCAACATCGTTCTGCATCGACCTGAGCAGGGCGGAATCGTCGCAGCGAGCAATGACGGCCTCGCCGCAGCCACCGGCAAGTTCGTGGCGTTCCTCGATCATGACGACGTCCTCCGCAGCGACGCGATCGCCACGATGCTCGCCGCAGCCAACGACGGCGTGGACGTCGTCTATAGCGACCACGACTTCCTCGACGCGAGCGGCCAACACATCGGGCCGTGCCTCAAACCCCAATGGTCGCCCGAACGACTGCGGAATCAGAACTACATCACCCACTTCGTCATGGCGCGACGGTCGCTCGTCGTCGACCTCGGCGGATTTCGTTCTGGGTTCGACGGCGCCCAGGACCACGACCTCATGCTTCGACTTGGCGAGACCGCCCGACAAATCGCGCATGTCCCCGAGGTGCTCTATCACTGGCGTCAGGCGCCTACCAGTGTCGCGGCCGGCGTCGATGCAAAACCGTGGGCGTTCGATGCCGGTCAGCGCGCTGTGGCCGAGCACTGCGAGCGAATCGGTCTCGACGCAACTGTCAACACGACAGAACACGAGGGCATCTATCGGGTCCAGAACACATTGCCGTCTCCACCTCCGCAGGTCAGTGTCCTCATTCCGACCCGTGGGTCGGCGGGCCATATCTGGGGGATCAGTCGGTGTTTCGTCGTCGAGGCCGTGCGCAGCATTGTCGAACGGTCGACGTACTCCGACCTTGAGTTCGTCGTCATCATCGACGACGACACCCCTCCTGCGGTGATCACCACGCTCCAAGATCTCGTCGGTGAGCGCCTCGTACTGGTCGAGCACCACGGCGAGTTCAACTTCTCGACGAAGATGAACGAGGGAGCCGCCGCTGCATCAGGCGATCTCCTGCTGTTCCTCAACGACGACACTGAGTTGATTGAGCCGGACAGCATCCAGGTACTCGTCGGCCTTGTGACCGGCCCGAGCGAAGGGGCATCGGGCCCTGTCGGCATGGCCGGCTCGAAGCTGCTCTTCGACGACGGCACCATCCAGCACGGTGGTCACGTCTACTTCCACGGGCCCCATCACGCCAGCACCGGCTGGTCGGGCGCCTCGCCCGGCCCACTGCCACTTCGCCCGCTCGCTGTCGCGCGGGAGTGCAGCGGCGTCACCGCCGCTGTGGCCATGATGTCTGCTGAGCTCTTCAACGAGGTCGGCGGGTTTCCCGAAGAGTTACCGCTCAACTACAACGACGTCGACCTGTCATTGCGCATTCGTGCCGCTGGCTATCGGATTATTTGGACACCACATTCACTCTGGTACCACTTTGAGAGCCGGACACGAATCGGCAAGGTGCTGCCAAGAGAGACCGAATACATCGAGCAGCGTTGGGCACACGAGTTGCGCAACGACCCGTACTACAACCCACGACTCTCGCCTCTCTGGTTCGACTGGCTCGAGTGGCCGCTCGATGAGCCAACCTTCGCTGGCCACGGAGCCACCAAACCCGACACGTTCGCGATGGCGGTCCGACGCTCCATCAAGCGCAACAGTTCTTGACGACGGCCCACCGGGCACTCACGGTGCTGGTCATCAGGATCTTCGATGAGCGTGTTCTGATAGGTCGAATCATGACTTGCATTCCCCAGTCCGCCGAACATCGCTCGAGGCCTCAGCCGTGAGTCATTGAGTTCGCGAACGATCCGACCACTGATACGTTGACCACCCGTGGTCCAGTTCTCCTCGAAGCCAGCGGAGCCCGAGGGCGTCCGCGATCTTGGGTCCGATACGGAGTCGGTCGACTCGGCATCATCGGCCGGACCCAACGACGTCTCCAGCGCCACAGAGGCAGATGCCTCCACCCCAGTAGACGGCGAAGATCAGGGCTCACCCCCAGCTCCGATCTGGACGCGAACCGACTGGAAGATCTGCGGATTGTTGCTCGTCGCGTCGCTGCTGTTGGTGGGACTCCATGTCAGGAGTTACGAGACGTTGTCACCGATTGATGAGTTACAGCACATTGACTACGTCATCCGAGCGGGGGACTTCGACATTCCGGTGCGCAACGATCGCATCGGGCAGGAAACCCTCGCCGAGGCGGCGTGCCGGAGCGTTGACGCCCCGGGTTACGTCGGGCCGGCTTGCGGTCTGGCCACTTACGACCCCAACGATTTTCAGGAAAACGGATTCAACACGGCCGCAGCGCAGTTCCCGCCGTACTACCTGACAACAGGAGTGAGCGCCCGGCTCCTCACAGCCGTCGGTCTCTTCGAGAGCAAGGTCACTGCAGCGCGGATGCTCGGCGCCGTGTGGTTGGCAGCTGCGCTTTCGGTGACCTGGTACCTGATGGCGTGCCTGGGCCTCAGCCGCCGATCGCGTGCACCTGTCATCGTGCTCCTGCTGGTCACACCGCTCACGATCTTCCATGCGGGAGCGACCGTGAATGCTGACGTCAGCCTGATGCTGACCGGGGCGTTGGCCATTCTCGCCACCGTGAAGTACGAAGCGGGACGACTGAGGTGGTGGTGGGTTCCACTCGTCTACGTCGGCGTGATCCTTGTCGAAGCGACAAACATCCTTGCGGTAGCGGCGTGTGGGCTGTATCTGATGGTACGCAGGACCCCTGATGCGACGGCGTCGGTGACGCAACGTCTTGCACCGTTGGCGATCCTCCCAGCCGTGCTGCTTTTCCGGCTCGAAGTAGCGGGGCGTCTCCACGCCAGGTTCTTTCCCACAGCGCCAGTCTCCGTGTCGACTGACTCGATGGGCAGTGCACCCATGTTCGTTGTCAATCGAGCTGAAGGAGTGTCGTTCGAGAAGATTGTTGCCAACCTCAGCTCGACGTTCACTCCGGTCAGAAACCCGTACCTGTCTCCCCCGCTTCGCTCGCAGTTGACGATTGCTGGTCTCGAACTCACCAATTGGCTCCTCATCGCATTGCTTTTCAGCGCCGCCGTCATCGTCGTCAGCGGTGCTCGCCTCACCTGGCTGGCACGAATCACCGTGGTCATGCTCCTTACGGCCGGGCCGTTCTACACCTTCTATTTCGCGTACTTCAGCAACCAAGACTTCGCAGCTCCGGCTCGGTTCGCACTGCCGTTGATTCCCTTGATCGCCGTGGCTGCCTCGGCCGCCATCCAGCGCCGCGAGACACTTGTAGTGGTCTGGGGGGTCGCGGTCCTGACTGGACTGAACACCTTGTTCCAGTTGGTGACGGCGTGAGCGACTCGCTGCGAGCGGCCGTTCCTTCATCGGGTGGATAGGGTTCGGCCGACATGTCGCTTCGGTCGGCGGTGGCCCACCGCAATCTTCTTTATCTCCTCACGCTGAAGGAGCTGCGCACGCGTTATCGCGGGTCGATTCTTGGCTGGGCATGGAGTCTGCTGAACCCGATCAGCCAAATGATCATCTTCAGCATCATCTTCCTCAAGGTGTTTGGCGGTGTCCCACCACGCGGTAGTGCCAGCGGCGTCGAGAACTTCCCGCTCTATTTCCTGTCCGGTTTGCTTCCGTTCCAGTTCTTTGCGATCTCAGTTGGGGCGAGTATCGGCTCGGTGCAAGGCGGTGCCAGTCTGATCAAGAAGGTTGCGTTCCCGCATGAACATCTGGTGCTCTCGATCGTGTTCACCCAGTTCGTTACCGTGTGTATCGAATTGTTGGTTCTCTCAGTCACGTTTCTGATCTTCGGGAGCTTCATGTTCCAGTGGTTGATTCCAATGGCGGCGCTGCTGATCCTCATTGCGATCTTCACCACGGGTGTCTCCCTCGCGTTGTCAGCCGCGAACGTGTTCTTCCACGACATCAACTATCTCTGGGGCATCGTTGCTCAGCTGCTGTTCTACGCCAGTCCGATCATTTTTGTCATCGGTCAAGTTCCGAGCCCCTTCGTCAACAAATGGGCAGCGTGGACCCCGACGGGAGCGTTCGTCACTGCGTCGCATGAGATTTTGTACGACAACGTGTTTCCGAGCCTTGCACGCTGGGGATACATCGCTGTTTGTGGCATCGTTGCGTTTGCGTTTGGCGCGTGGATTTTCAACCGACTGTCGCCACGATTTGCTGAAGAGATCTGATGAGGCTGGCCCGAGATGAGTGATCACCGCAGCGCCGGTACGGCCCTCACGGTCGACAACGTGACCAAGACGTTCCGTATCCATCACGAACGGGCATCGTCGCTCAAGCAGTACATCGCTGCCGGGGGCCGCAACCGTTATGAGGAATTCGTCGCGCTGCGCAACGTCTCGTTCAGCGTTGATCAGGGCGAGGCGGTTGGCATCATCGGTCACAATGGATCTGGCAAGTCCACCTTGCTCAAATGCATGGCCAAGATCTATACGCCGAACGAGGGCCGTATTGACGTCCACAAGAAGATGGCGGCGTTGCTGGAGCTCGGCGCTGGGTTCCACCACGAGTTGAGCGGGCGCGACAACGTGTTTCTCAACGCTTCGATTCTGGGCATGGGTCGCAAGGAGATTGCCGCCCGCTTCGACGAGATCGTCGAATTCTCGGGTCTCGGCGATTTCATCGATTCGCCTGTGAAGACCTACTCGTCTGGAATGTACGTGCGGCTCGCGTTCGCCGTTGCGATCAACGTCGACCCTGAGCTGCTGCTCATCGATGAGATCCTTGCGGTCGGCGATGTCGCGTTTCAGAAGAAGTGCATGGAGAAGTTCGTCGACTTTCGCACCCAGGGCCGAACCCTGGTGCTGGTGACCCACGATCCATACACGGTTCGCGAGTTCTGCGACCGGGCAATCTGGCTTGACCACGGCGTCGTCCGTCGAGACGGCGACCCGGCAGACGTCGTCGACGAATACACCGAGACCATGCTGGGCGCCGAGACCACCGATGGCGCCGAAAGCAGCCGTCGCGGTGACGGACGGATCAAGGTGACCCGGACCGAGTTGTTGGTTGGCGGCGTGCCCGTTGACAGATTCCGTAATGGCGACGACGTGACCATTCGGCTGCACTGGGAGGCTGAGCAACCAGTCGCCAAGCCGGTCTTCTCCGTCACGATTGCGAGCCTCGCTGGTGCGACGCTGACTGCCCCGTCGACCCGAGACGTTGACATGGTTCCCGACTCGCTCGTTGGTTCCGGCCACGTTGATGTCCGCTTCGACGCGATTCCATTGGTTGCTTCTCAGTATGTGTTGCACACCGAGATCACGGGATGGGGGCGTCAGCACGTCTACGACCACGTGCAGAACGCCCAGACCTTCGACGTGATCGCTGGCGACACCAAGGAAATCTACGGCCTCGTCACGCTGCATCCGACTTGGTCGGGCTTCGACGAGTGAGTCTGACCGAATTGGCGGCTCTGCCGCTGATGCGGACGCCACTAGCCTGAGCGTGAGATGACCAGCACGTCTCACCCGTCCTCGGCTGGAGCAGCAGCGGCACCTCGCCCCCTGCCCGCGCCGGTCGAGCGTGTGGTCTCATCGGTCGGCCGTCCTGCTTCGTGGCTATGGGAGCGCGGGTTCCGGTTCCTCTCAGTACTTGACGCTGTCGCTCTGTACGCGCTCATGGTCGTCATCAGCTTCGTGCGGTTCGGGTTCTCGTTTGATTGGGACACCTACCCGCTGTCGCACTACTTCATCGGTTTTTCGATCGCGACCGGCATCCATCTGTTCGTCAACTACTTCACTGGGCTGTACGAACGCGAGCCTCGGCTCGGCATCCGTCCATGGTTTCCCCGGGCACTTCTTGCCACTGCCATCGGCGTGGCCGTTCAGGGCCTTGCATTTGTCGCACTCAACCGATACCTGATGCCGCGTCTCAACCTTGCGGCATTCTTGTGCCTCGCCTCATTCGTGCTCGTCGCGAATCGCGGCCTGAGCCGGCGCCTCGCACGACGTCGACAAGGTGCACCCCGGGTAGTGTTGGTCGGGGCGAGTCAGTCACTTGACCTCGCCGCACAGCATCTCGCGGAGAGCGATCGTGACGCACAAGTCGTCGGCCGAGTCGCATCACCCCACTTGCTGACGCAGTCCGTCGTCGACAATGACGCAACCGATGTCCTCCTGCTCGACGTGACCGCGTTCGGGTCGGTGTACCCCGAGCCGCTCAACTCACTCGATGCAGCTGGCGTGGGCTTTCTCCAGCGAGTGAGTGCGCGCGAAACGCTGCTCGGGTTGAAGACGGTACGAGAGGTCGGAGGCATGCCGTTCGTTCCGCTCCGGCTGCACACTGTGCCGACCCATAAGGTCCGCCTGAAACGGATCTTCGACTTGACCATCATCGTGCTGCTCGCACCGATCTGGCTGTCGGTCATGGCGCTCGTTGCGCTGTACGTCCGGGTCCGTGCCGGCGGCCCAGTGCTCTACCGCCAGACTCGTGTCGGGCGTGATGGCAGCACCTTCGAATGCGTGAAGTTCCGAACCATGCACCCTGACGCCGAGGAGGACGGCCGTGCCCGACTCGCCTCGCTCAACGACGATCGCATCGTGCCCGCCCTGGCCTGGATGCGTTCGATGCGCGCCGATGAGATACCCCAGCTCTTCAACGTCCTGCGCGGCGAGATGTCCCTCGTGGGACCGCGACCCGAGCGACCCGAGCTCGTGGCGGAAATCACTCAGCGCGTACCGGGATATATCCGCCGCAACGAACTTCCACCAGGGCTCACGGGGCTGGCGCAGGTCAACGGCCGTTACGACACCGATGCCGAGTACAAGCTCGGCTACGACCTGCAGTACCTGGTGAACTGGTCGCTCGTCCTCGATGCCCAGATTCTCGTCCGGACCGTCTGGGTCGTCTTGAGTCGGCGTGTCTGACTGGCGAAATGACCCTGCCTGGCCCGACGTCGATGTCGTGATGCCGATCCGTAACGAGGCAGACCACCTGGCTACGGCAATCGCTTCGGTCCGGGCACAGGACTACCCAGGGAGCATGCGAATCATTCTGGGCGTCGGGCCGTCGACCGACGGCACCGAGGCGCTGGCGGAATCGATGGCGGCGTCCTCCGTCGATCTCGAAGTGGTCCCGAATCCGTCGGGGAAGACCCCGAGCGCGCTCAACGCGGCGATCCGGTCAGGCTCGGCACCGGTGATCGTCCGCGTCGACGGCCATAGTGAATTGTCGGCTGGGTACCTCCGCCGAGCGGTCGAGATCCTCCGTGACACCGGTGCTGCCAACGTCGGCGGTATCCAACGTCCCGAGCCGACGACTCCATTCGAGCAGGCGGTGGCCGATGCCACCACGTCACTCCTCGGCACAGGCGGAGCGTCGTACCGGGTCGGGTCGGCAGCACGAGCGGTCGACACCGTCTATCTCGGCGTGTTCGACCGTACCGCGGTCGAGGCGGTCGGACTCTTCGACGAAGACCTGATTCGCAATCAGGATTACGAACTGAACATTCGCCTCCGTGACAACGGCGGCACGGTGTGGTTCGACCCGACCCTGTCGGTCGGATACACACCCCGTTCAACGTGGTCAGCGTTGGCTCGCCAGTACTACGAGTACGGATGGTGGAAAGCAGTCGTGCTGCGCAAACACCCGCGATCGCTGAAATTGCGGCAGCTGATTCCACCCGTCGGGATCATCGGTGTGCTCGCCGGGCTCTTGCTCGGGACCCGCTGGCGGCCGGCGTTCGTTATTCCGGTCGCGTACACGGCGGCGATTAGCGGATCGGTTCGGTCGAGTAGGGAACGGCTGCGAGCCCCAACGCTACTTATTGTCATCCATGTAGCGTGGTCGGTGGGCCTCCTGCGGAGTGCTAGTCGGCAGATCGTCCACGGCTCACAGGCGCACCAGTCTGACCGTGCCCCGAGATCTCGCGAGCTTGGCCGCAACGGAGCCAAACCGGACGACGCAACAAAATCGGCGACAGCTAAGACTTCTAAATGAACTGACTCCGCAGACGGTTCCTCCGGGTGTTCTTGCGCAATATCTCTACTGTTGCGGGCGACGGCCCAAAGGCCATGACTTTGGAGGGGCTCCATAGGCGCGTGATGCGAGTACAGGCCGGTGTTCGAACCGATGTCAAAAACGTCAGGCCCGATCCAGCGATTTCGCAAGAAGCCAGCACCGTTACCGCCGCCGTCGACCAACCCTCGAAGTTGACCCTGCGTGGCGAGCTATCGAAGCTTCGCAGTTGACATGGGCATTAGCCATGAGGGGCGCCGCGCCTCCAACCAATGGCCCCACCGCACCGATATTTTGAACTCTCTTTAGATTTATTGGTTGGCGCCAATCTGCGCGCCGGAGCCTCCTTGACGGCAGCAGTCATACACCAAAGGCTCAATCAGGAACGCTGACTCCAGCGTTTCAGCGCTCTGCAAGAAAAGATTTGTCATGGGACGGGAAGAAGGCACTCGTTGCGGAGTAAGGGACGTGAAGAAAGTTCGGCTCTAGCCGACGGTGACTAACCAAATGGCGAACGGTAGTTGAAGCGCTCAACATCGTGCCGATAAAGATCTCTCAAGATTCGGGCTGTCTCGTTATCAAGGTTGTTTAGGAAAGCACCGCCGTCGAGTGAGATATTGATGTGCGGTATTTTGGGTTCACAATCAGCGAGCCCTACGCGGCCCAGGATGTGTTCCACCTCGGCGGCGTACCGCTCGAACCTTCCGATGTGATCGAGCCGCCTACCATCTAACAGGGACGTTTGCGGCATAAAGTGGACGTCTCCCTGGAATAGCCTCGAGGCCCCGAGGTGCTGGACGAACAAGGGGTAACTCTCTGTGACGGATCGAGCCAGACCCAAATCACCCCGAGCAAGGCTCATCACCCGCCTTGCCCCAACGTTGTCGGCGTTGGGGTCACAACCCTTGATTTTGTTGTTCCAAGCCGACCAGGATCGGCTCCACGGGTTGCGGACTATGGTGAAGGCAAAGTGCTCGATATTAAAGACCTTCCTTTCCTGTGGATGACGCGCGCTGAATCGTGTCAAGTAGACATAGTCGTCGATCTCCTCCTCGAAAATTTGGTTTATTGAACGAGTGCCGGTTTTGGCGACTCGGTACCAGACGAAAGAGTGATTACAAGAAAAGGACAATGGGCACGATCGATTTCTCACGACTCGATCCGGACTTTGAAATCGGGTGGTGAGCTAATCAGTCCTAGTTGCTCGAGTGTTCGCCATGACTCGAAATGTCTGGTGGCCTCGTTCATTTCTCCCGTAAGAGTGCCTCCTGACTCGGCGATGGCATCTAGGTAGATCATGTGCCGCCGGCGACTACTTGGGGTACGGCTGTACTCAAGTACATCCGTCTGGAAGTTTGCCGAGTAGTCCCCTGTCAATTTGTAATGCAGCAGCGCACAACTGACATCGGTGACGATCGCTGGAGTGACGATGTGGCTGCTGGCTAACAATCGGATGTTTCTGCCCGCCTTGAACAAAGGGGTCTTCGTCATCCGCGGGGAGGCTGCTTGATGTCGTCGTATCCCGCCGTACGTGTCAACGTACGGGCAATTCATGATGGGGGAGGTCCGGTAGGCCGGGTCGAAATTCGGATACTTGCCCACGAAGTCTGATTCAAATCCGTCCGCATCTAGGACGGCGGAAGTCTCTGCGAACATATCAATCATGAATCCCGCCATAACTTCATGTCCGCGTTCATCCATGTATTCGGTGAGACCACGAAGCCCTAGTTCCTCAATGCCCGGGAATACGAGGGCCTCATCGACGTCGAGGTACATGTTCCAACCTGTCCTCCCGAAGTCAGTCACCAAATTATTGATCCAAACCACGCCTGACCGAGCCCTTGAATAGGACTCGCTAGTGTGAAATACAAAGACATCGGGCTGCTCGAGAAGTAGCTCAACGGTGCCGTCGGTGGAGTTGTTATCGACGATAAAAAAATGATCGACTCCGATTCTGCGGTGGTAGTCGAGGAACCATGGAATCCGCCAGCGTTCGTTGCGGACAACGGAAAAAAGCCGAATGCCGTCAAAGTTTCTGGGGATCTCGACGGGCGAGCAATATGACAATTCTCCCGAAGTAAGAGGACGCAGCTCTCGAACGTGGTGGAAGTCTTCTTGCTTTTCCCAGGTATGGCGAACGTCGTCAATCGATTCTCCTTGGCGGAGAGCAAGCCAAGCTCGAGCCTGGAATACCCAGCGGTGCCGCCAGTCTTCGGGAACTTCTCGCAAAAGTGACTCGACCTCGGACACCGAGTCATTCCGAACGGCCACTCTGATCAGAGTGGAAAGTGTTTGCGAGCGTTGCCTCGGACTCACTCGAGCGAGAGCAGCAACTTCAGTTCGAAGTTCTTTTTCAAAGTCGATCACTGAGTCCACCTCTTGGTACAACAACCGGAGGAGCACACCGCATGTCGCGATGCGCGCTTTCAGGTCATCCGGTTGCTCAGAAGTGCGGTGTCGTAAAGTCCTGAGCAGTCCGTGCCAGTCGAAACGTGCCTCGCACAGCTTGCGATGGAGTCGATCAGGGTTATCTGCGGCGTTTATAGCGG
>Ga0066605_10001875_pt1 | contig 13715 bp, 10 predicted proteins | sample SaaInlLV_DNA_10m_FD_60385 | JGI IMG/M metagenome (GOLD analysis project Ga0066605, IMG submission 60385) | Marine microbial communities from expanding oxygen minimum zones in the Saanich Inlet - SI075_LV_DNA_10m | ecosystem: Environmental > Aquatic > Marine > Unclassified | place: British... | reverse complement strand
GCATTCATTGCCCAACCTACCATTCGAGAGGATCGCTTAGACCCAAGATAATTTGCGATTGCACCATAAGAGCAAACCCTTCCGGTTGGAATGAGCCTTACTACATCGTATACATCGGAAAAGAAATCAGAATTACCAGACATTGATTAATTTAATATTAAAAATAACAGATTTTATGTTGCATAAAAAAAGCCATCAAACGATGGCTTTAAATATTGTTTAGAGATATTGGCTCTATTTAGCTTCTATCCATTTTCCTTCTTCATCGTAATGTGAAAGACATTCTGCAGTCTCTTCTTCGCTACACCCTTTTTCGACGCACATTGCAGCACATTCATCTTTGGTCATTTCGGCGCACTTAGACAAATCACATTTCATTTTTTCTGCGCAACAAGACTTACCTTCTTCTTTATCGCAAGAATCTTCCTTCGCACAAGACTTATCTTTTTTGTCTGCACAACATTCTGTTTTATTCGCTGAGCAAGCCGCAGCATCCTCATTCCCATGTCCATTTCCTAAAATCGGCGCAATTACCAAACCAATAAGACAGGTTAACTTAATAAGTATATTCATAGAAGGGCCTGATGTATCTTTAAAAGGATCACCCACAGTATCACCAGTAACTGCTGCTTTGTGCGCATCAGAACCTTTATAGGTCATCTCTCCGTTAATCTCAACACCAGCTTCAAAAGACTTTTTAGCATTATCCCATGCACCACCGGCATTGTTTTGAAAGATAGCCCATAATACACCCGAAACAGTAACACCTGCCATATAGCCACCTAACATTTCAGCAATGATTAAATTGTTATCTAAATAGACAAGTTTTCCTAAAAGGACAATGCCTATTGGGAAACCAATAGTTAGTATACCAGGGAGCATCATCTCTTTAAGAGAAGCCTTCGTTGAGATATCAACACACTTCGCATAATCAGGCTTACCCTTGCCTTCCATAATTCCTGGGATCTCTTTAAACTGTCGTCTAACCTCATAAACCATTTCCATCGCCGCTTTACCAACTGAGTTCATGGCTAGAGCTGAAAATACTACCGGAATCATTCCTCCGACAAAAAGCATTGCCAATACGGGAGCTTTAAAAATATTAATACCGTCTATTCCAGTAAACGTAACGTAAGCCGCAAATAATGCCAAAGATGTAAGTGCTGCCGAAGCAATAGCAAAACCTTTCCCAGTTGCTGCAGTTGTGTTACCAACTGAATCTAAAATATCAGTTCTTTCTCTAACGATTGGATCCTGCTCACTCATTTCAGCGATTCCACCTGCATTATCCGAAATCGGTCCAAAAGCATCAATTGCAAGCTGCATGGCTGTTGTTGCCATCATCGCTGAAGCCGCAAGAGCTACACCGTAAAACCCTGCAAAAGCATACGATGTCCAGATTGCAGCAGCAAAAAGTAACACCGACGAAAAAGTAGATATCATACCCGTAGCTAAACCTGCAATAATATTCGTACCTGCTCCCGTTGAAGACTGCTGAACAATTTTTAAAATCGGTTTCTTACCTAAACCTGTATAATACTCCGTGAACGACGAAATTGCTGCACCAACCACTAATCCCACTAGTGTTGCATAAAAAACATTCATAGAAGAAATGGTTTTAATTCCTTCACCATAAAAAGACATTTGCATTTCAGCCGGAAGCATCCACTTTACAAGAATAAAACATGAAACAGCAACTAAGCCTATTGAAGTCCAATTACCAATATTTAAGGCCCTTTGAACTTGTGCCTCTTTCGCATCATTTGACGAGATTTTGACAAGCAATGTACCTAAAATAGAAATTATTATTCCAAATCCTGCAATAGCCATGGGTAACAAAATCGGACCAATGCCGCCGAATGCGTCGTCAATTACTCCACCCATATCTTTAATCACATAATTACCGAGTACCATTGCTGCTAATACCGTTGCGACGTAAGAACCGAATAAATCAGCCCCCATTCCTGCAACATCGCCTACATTGTCACCTACATTATCTGCAATAGTTGCAGGGTTACGTGGATCATCTTCAGGTATACCAGCCTCAACTTTACCAACCAAATCTGCTCCCACATCTGCTGCCTTAGTGTAAATACCACCTCCAACTCGTGCAAAAAGTGCTATAGATTCTGCTCCAAGGGAAAAACCTGCAAGCGTTTCTAATACAATGGTCATGTCATCAGTATTTGTCCAAACACCTCCCATTACGTAATGGAAAAAGAATATGAAGAATGATGTTAAACCTAAAACTGCTAAACCAGCAACACCAAGTCCCATTACAGTACCACCACCAAAAGAAACTTTTAACGCATTAGGCAAACTCGTTTTTGCGGCCTGTGTTGTTCTCACATTTGTCTTAGTGGCAATTTTCATCCCCATATTTCCTGCTAATGCTGAAAAAATAGCACCAACAATAAAAGCTACAATGATCAAATAACCAGTTGAAGGTACAATGTAGGCTACACCAGCTAAAGCAACACTCGCTCCAATGACAAAGACGGTTAGCAATTTGTATTCAGCCTTTAAAAAAGCTAAAGCCCCTTCATATATATGATCTGAAATTTCTTTCATTTTGCCGTCTCCAGCATCTTGTTTCATAACCCATGCTTTCTTAATAAACATGTATAACAAACCTACAACAGCTAATATAATAGGTAAGTAAATTGCAATTGATTCCATAATTCTAATTATATAGTATTTTAAGGCGCCAAAAGTAGACTATTCTGTCAACCTTTGCAAACCTAAAGCATAAAAAAAGGAGTGACAGGCACTCCTTTCATATTTAAAAATAATATCTCTACTTGCTGTAAGTAGCTTGACAAGTTCCAGACCCTCCTGTTAAAGGTGTTGTATTTTGCCAAGTAAAAGTAATTGTGAAGCTCAAACCATCAGGATTCATTGTGCCGAATCCAGAATAAATTATATCTCCAAGCCCTCCTGGTGCTCCATCAGAAGCCTCTGCAACAGAAATAGCATCTCCATCTATTTGGCAAATTGCTGTTCCATAGCTCCCTGTAATACCATTTAAAAATTCAGTAATTAAAATCTGTTCAGTATTTCCTCCTGCTATAACGTTTGGTGAACCATTTAACGCAAGGCCAGTTCCTCCGCCACAATTATCAGAAACACTCCAATCACCTAACCAAGTATCTTGATTCACTACAACATGAACCATTCTTGTTACGGTTGTGGTACCGTTATCATTCGTAGCAGAATAAGACACTGTATAATCACCAACTTGACCCGCATCAACATCACTAACGTCAGAAATCATGACAATAGCACCATCAATATTTGCAGCAGTCGCATAAGGATCTTCCCATAAAGTAGCCACACTTATAGTAGTATCGGCTGCTCCTATAATTGAAATTATTGGAGAATAAACACAAGAGCCATCATCCTTTTTAGCTTCTTCGTTATAATTTGATGCTGAAGTATCCATACATCCTTTTTTCTTACATGATACTGAAAACATAAATACAGTCAGTACTGCGAGTATTGAATAAAATTTTGTTCTTTTCATAAAATGATTTTTTCAAATGTACTTAAATTATGAATAAAAAAAAACGGCACCGAAGTGCCGTTCCTTCAAACGATTTGCTAATTAATCTTGCACTACCTCAGTCGATACTTCTGGCGTTACAAGAGCCTCTTTAATTTTATTCTCTAATTCTTCAGATAATTCCGGATTGTCAAGAAGTAGATTTTTAATAGAATCTCGTCCCTGACCCAACCTAGTTTCACCATAAGAAAACCAAGAACCGCTTTTCTTCAATATATTTAATTCAACCCCTAAATCAATGATTTCTCCTATCTTAGAAATCCCTTTACCATACATCACGTCAAACTCTGCACGTCGAAATGGTGGCGCTACTTTATTCTTAACTACTTTAACTTTGACTCTATTCCCTTTAACCTGATCACCATCTTTTAGTTGTGTAGATCTTCGAATATCAATCCTGATTGATGAATAAAACTTTAAGGCGTTACCGCCGGTAGTTGTCTCTGGGTTACCAAACATTACCCCTATTTTTTCACGAAGTTGGTTAATAAAAATACAGCAGCAACCTGCTTTATTAATGGAACCAGTAAGCTTTCTCAAAGCCTTTGACATCAATCTCGCCTGAAGACCCATTTGAGAGTCTCCCATTTCACCCTCAATTTCCGCCTTTGGTGTTAGTGCAGCTACTGAATCAACTACAATTAAGTCAATTGCCCCTGAACGAATTAAATTGTCAGCAATTTCCAGTGCCTGCTCACCATTATCAGGCTGTGAAATCAAAAGATTTGCTACATCTACACCTAAATTTTTTGCATAAAATTGATCAAATGCATGTTCTGCATCGATAAATGCCGCAATACCTCCTTGCTTTTGAACTTCAGCAATCGCGTGAATAGCAAGCGTCGTTTTACCAGATGATTCTGGCCCATAAATTTCAACGACACGACCTTTTGGGTAACCTTGAATACCTAAAGCTAAATCAAGTGTTAATGACCCTGTTGGTATAACATCTACTTTTTCAACAGGAGAATCTCCAAGCTTCATTACGGCACCTTTACCATAGGTTTTATCTAATTTCTCCATTGTAAGCTGCAATGCTTTCAGTTTCTCTTTGTTTAATTCTTTATTTGGCATATCGTTTGTTTTTTAGGCCTTGGACCTTAATTAATAATGAGTCAAATGTATTGCATGAAGTTCGTAAACAATTTACGAACTAGTTTAATTCTAATAAATTAAGGATTTCATTTGCGTGGTCTTTCGTCTTAGGCTTTTGGATTATATGAGAAACAAACCCCTTCTCATCAATCACAAATGAAATTCGATGAATCCCTTCATACTCTCTGCCCATAAACTTTTTAGGACCCCAAACTCCAAATAAATTAATCACCTCTTTATTTTCATCTGCTAAAAGGGAGAAAGGCAACGTAAATTTACTTGAGAATTTATCGTGACTTTTAACCGAGTCAGCGCTTACACCCAAAACTTTAATTCCATGAGATAATAATGCATCATAACCGTCTCGCAGGCTACATGCCTGAGCAGTACATCCTGGAGTATTATCCTTTGGATAAAAATAAACTACCCACTTTACTCCTTTAAAATCAGAAGTTGTGACTTTTGTATTATTCTGATCTACACCTTCAAATGAAGGAACTGTATCACCAATTTTCAATGTCTTCATATTGTTTATATTTTAATCTTTATGATTGACGTAATTTTAATCAAATATAATTATAATTATAACTAAGTCATCATTTCAACAAAAAAAAAACAAGAAAGTTTGAAATCTATTTTAGACTATTCGTTCCCAGACATAGTTCCCAATTCCTTAAGCATAGTTTCAAGCAACTTTACAGAATTATCCGCATCATCCGCATCAATTTTTAGAACTTCTAATTCCTCCTCCAGGGTTGAAATACAGTATTGGACGGCCCGTGCAAAGTACATCTTAATATAAGAACCTCCATTCTCTTTGTAATGTTTAAGTACTTCTGGCAGTCTTTCTCTAAGGGAAATATCTTGTCGTAAGGTATATGATATATAATAAAACATCATTCTAATCTCACCTTCATTTTTCCATTTTTCGCCTTGATTAAAAATCATGTCTTCAAAAAATAAGCGCTCTTGCTCTTCACCAACTGCGCTATACACCTCAGCAATAGTTAAAAGAAGATCATCACCTGCATCCTTTTGAATAGATCTTGCAATAGCTAAACCTGCATCTTGATCTAAATCAACCAAACTAGAAAATGCATTTGAGCGAACCATGCGGGACGCGTCCTTAAGTATTATACCTTCAAGTTTTTCTAACTTTTCACGCATTGTAAAATCAGTTTCTAAATAGGCCTCACACATCGCCGAACGCACCTGCGAAATTGAATCGTTTTCCAGTTTTTCAGTGACCAATTTTTGAAGTTTAGTATTGGCTTCAATTAATCCATAGCGAACTGATAAATCTGATGCCAATGCACGAATATGCCAAAATGAATCATTCAATCCCGCAGACAATAGCTCTATTGGATGCTCGCAATGCAAACTTAGAGCGCGCTCTAGGGCTATTTTACGAGATTTATACTTGCTTGAGTTATAAAACTGATGTTTAAAGAAAGCCGCCGGTTTCTCCTCATAAACTTTTGCTAAAAGTACCTGACGAGGATCAATTTGAATATTTGCAATTTCCCCATCGAAAGAAAAAGTGTAGCGCTCTGAAACCTCATCAATTTCTATTTTATGAATTTGTGCTATGGGATTACCTTCAGTCCAAATAGCAATCTCGGTAGGAATACGATAAACTGGAAAATCTTCTTTATTTTGTCGCTGACTAACCTCAACTGTTACCTCATTTTTATTCTTATCGATCTCATAGTCCGCAAAGAGAATGAGATGGCCTTTACCTAAAAACCATTGGTTAAAAAACCAGTTTAGATCTTCACCAGACACTTCCTCAAAGGCCATTCTTAAGTGATGAACCTCTGCCGCAGTGTACTTGTTGTCCGTTAAGTATTTATTTAACCCTTTAAAGAAAGCTTTATCACCAAGATAAGCGCGAAGCATGTGCAGAATTCGCCCCCCTTTATTGTAAGAATGCCCATCGAACATATCCTCTTTATCTAAATGATCATACCAAATCAAATCATGATATCCTTGATAAGCCGCAGACTGATAATAACCTTCTACCTCAACTTCAGCCTGATAATCTGCTTCATCAGCACCATATCTATATTCATCCCATAGATATTGGGAATAGTTTGCGAAAGACTCATTTAAAGGAAGGTTTGCCCATGACTCACAAGTAACTAAATCTCCAAACCAGTGGTGAAATAGTTCATGTGCAATTGTTGACTGATCATTCTCGTCTAATAACGCACTAGAATCTTTATAAACATAATCCCCAAAAATCACTGCTCCCGTATTCTCCATTGCTCCAGAAACGTAGTCCCGAACTACAATCTGATTGTACTTATCCCAAGGATATTCTACACCGAGCAAGTCGGAAAAATATTTAATCATAGCGGGAGTTTCTCCAAAAATGGCACGCGCATCATCTCTATATTCTGGCTCAACGTAATAGTTAACATCGATTTTAGAACCATCTTTTTTAGTGTAGGAGTCTTTTACGATACTGAACTCACCCACAGCCATCATGAAAAGATAAGGTGCATGAGGCAAATCTTGCTTCCAATGGTCCGTGCGCATACCATCCTTTTTCTTGGAGGAAATTAGACTTCCATTAGAAAGGGTAACATATCTATCCTTGACTGTGATGAAAAGTTCCTGTGTAGTTTTGCTATTTGGCGCATCAATTGTAGGAAACCACACTGAATTTGACTCCGTCTCTCCCTGCGTCCATATTTGAGGCATCACCGTTGGATCTTCTCCTTTGGGGTTTATAAAATAAAGCCCTTTATCAGATAGTATAGCTGCACTACCCGAAGTTTCGCGCTCATCAGGCTTTGCAACATACTCTATAATTATGGTGTATTTTTCAACAGACGTATATTCTCTGTCAAGCTTAATCTTGAGCGTTAAGGCATCGTCATATTGGTAAGTCAAATCTGACCCATTCATGGAAACCTTTGAAATCTCCATTCCCTTTGCATCTAATATAAGAGAGTCCGATGGATAAAAATGAGGTTTTGCTGTTAAGGTTTCACGTCCCATTAAATAAGAATTAGACCAATCAAAAGAAACTTCAAGTTTGGTGTGAATTAAATCGGTCAATAAAGTTCTTGACGAATTGTAAATATTCCTGACCTTCAACGAATCATCTTGAACTTCAGTTATTGGCAGAGATGCATTAATTGATTTAGAATTATGTTCAACACTTACGAATTGTGACGCCATAAAATTTGCGACACTTGAAAACGTTAAAACGATGAGTTTAAGCTTCATAATGAATAGGTTTAATACCTACAAAACTGTCCAAATTATTTTAATTATTCACTGTAATTGATATTAATTCATTTCAGATTCGATTCTACTTATTAATTTTGTGAAAAATAACAGTTCATGACCTCATTCAGTTCTTACAACTTTAATGGTAAAAAAGCCATAGTTCGTGTCGACTTCAATGTGCCACTTTCAAAGGAAACACTCAAAATTACCGACGATAAAAGAATGCGCGCAGCGCTTCCAACAATTAAAAAAATACTTTCCGATGGCGGCGCAGTTGTTCTTTTATCCCATTTGGGACGACCTAAAAACGGACCAGAAAGCACTTTTTCATTAAAGCATTTGTGTACTCACTTAGAAAAAATTTCTGAGGCAAAAGTGAATTTTACCCCTGATTGTTTAGGTGTTGAGGCAGAAAACGCCGCAGAAAATCTTAAAACTGGAGAGATTTTACTTGTTGAAAACGTTCGATTCTATAAGGAGGAAACAAACGGTAACTTACCCTTCGCAAAACAACTTTCAAAACTAGGAGATTGCTTTGTGAATGATGCATTTGGAACAGCACATCGTGCTCATGCAAGCACAACTCACATCGCCTCTTACTTTAAAAGTGAAAATAAAATGTGTGGATTACTAATGAACGCAGAAATAGAAAGCGCAAAAAAAGTTATGGAAGAAACGAAGCGGCCTTTCACCGCAATTGTGGGAGGAGCAAAAGTTTCAGATAAAGTATTAATTGTAGAAAATCTCATGAAAAAAGCAGACCACATCATTATTGGTGGAGGTATGGCATATACGTTCAAAAAAGCTCTTGGCGGAAATATCGGTAACTCTCTTTGCGAAGATGAACGCATAGAAACTTGCAAGAAAATCCTAGAAAATGCAAGTGAAAAAGGCGTTCAAATACATTTACCTGTGGATTCTATAATTGCTAATGAATTCAGCAAAGAAGCTAAGACGGCTTTAAAAAGTAGCGCTGAAATCCCTGATGGATGGATGGGACTTGATATTGGTCCTGAGGCTGCTGTTGAATTTGCTGCTATAATCAAGGCATCAAAAACAGTATTATGGAACGGTCCTATGGGTGTATTTGAGATGGTTGCCTTCGAGAACGGAACAAGATCAATCGCTAATGCGGTTGCAGAGGCTACCCAAAATGGAGCATATAGTCTAATTGGTGGCGGTGATTCAGCAGCCGCCGCAAAGCAATTCGATGTCGTCAGTCAAATTAGCCATGTCAGTACGGGTGGCGGTGCACTTCTAGAATATTTTGAAGGCAAAGTGCTTCCTGGTGTTGCGGCAATAGAGCAATAAAAAAAGGGAGCCGAAGCTCCCTTTCTTTTGTGCGTATACTCAATCACCTTTGCACTATAATTTGTTTTGTATAAAGAATTTCTCCTTTAGACTTAAAATGAATTAAATATGTACCGTTCATCAAATCATGTAAATGCAATGCGTCCGCATCTAAGACCGGAACTGAAGGCATAAACTGATTATTATCTGAAACTATTTCGATAAAATCGATTTCTTGATCAAACCACTTAATGGTTGCGTCCCCTTTTTGAATTGAAGAGGTTATAACTTTTACCTTTTCTTTTTTTGTAGGATCATCATCATTCTTAGCAAATGATTGTGTAGATACGAAAAGAAGAGAAAGTGAAAATAATATTGTAAAAATTTTGTTCGTATTCATGGCGTTGTTTTTTTATATACACCAAATATCAAACAAGAAAAGCGCTAATCCATGAATTTTAATGATTGCGGTTTCAAAATAGAAATCAATACCTAAGAGGTCTTACGTGATTTCTTTTTTAGACTACGTAGAACTACGTATTCTTGCTATTTATTAACTCTTTTTGAAAGTTCTAATAACCTGTTGGAGTATCCTGCTTCGTTATCATACCAGGCAATAACCTTTATCATCTTACCAAACGACTTAGAAAGAAGTTTGTCGTAACCTGAACTTAATGAAGACCCTATAATATCAATAGAAACAATCGGTTCATCAATAACTCCTAGAACACCTTTCATGGCATTTACCGATTCCGTTTGCATTGCTTCGTGGACTTTTTCTATTGATAGTTCTGAAGAAAGATTAAATGTTATTTCTGTCATTGAGCCATTCAAAACAGGCACGCGAATTGCGCCTCCGTCAATCTTACCAGAAAGTTCTGGGAAAATTTTCACTATTGCATTTGCAGCTCCGGTTGAAGTAGGAATAATTGAATTTGCAGCAGCTCTTGCCCTTCTCGGATCCTTGTGCGGCGCATCATGTAATCTCTGATCTGAGGTGTAACTGTGAATCGTGGAAATGTAACAGAGCTCAATTTCAGCTAAGGTCTTTATAACCTTTACTATCGGGGCAACATTGTTTGTTGTGCAGGATGCGTTAGAAACGATAACATCTGTATCTTCTAACAAGTGATCATTAACACCTAGGACAACGGTTCTAATCCCTTGCTCTTTTGCAGGAGCTGAAAGCACAACTTTTTTCGCCCCACCCTTTAAATGCTTAGAGGCCGATTCGGTTGTCAAAAACAACCCAGTACATTCTACTACAGTTTGAACATCAAAAGCGCTCCATGGTATGAGCTCAGGATTTTTTTCTTGAGAAAAAGTAAGTTGTTTACCATTAGTAAAAACTACTGTATTGCCAGATATTTCAAAATCTAATTCAAACTTACCATGAACGCTATCATACTTAAAAAGATGCATGAGTGCTTCAATATCTGCCAAATCGTTAACTAAACCGATTTCAACATCTGGATCTAAAACGGCCATTCTCGTAAAATAGCGACCGATTCTACCAAAACCATTAATTCCAATTTTATTTTTCACACTCATAACATTCTTAGTTTAACAACAACTGAACAAATATAATTGTTTTTTTCTAGATAGTGTAATTTTGACACTAAGTAATTTTGAAAACGATATTTTTAAGACTTAAAATTATATACCTAGCACAGAACGAAGTTGGTCTTGAATTCCGTCCTTGTGTAAATAAACATTGATTGTTTTGAGCTTGAAATAGGCCTCAGATACATAAAGATATCCTTCTGGATAATTTGAAGTACCCCAAGAGTTTTTAACCAAGAAGAAATACCTTCCTTTTCGATCAATATTAAAACCTACGATATGCATACCGTGATCATCAGTTGTTTCTTTATGATCGTATCCCTGCTGACGCATTTGTTGTGTAACTTCTAATTCTTTTACTGGACTTTTAAAAGCTGCAGAATACTTATCGGCTCCTGCATCTGAAAAATTCTTATTGTCTTGACCCTCAATTATAATCTGCGCATCCTCTGCGGGAGCTATCGCAATTCCATTTTTAAAACTAAAACCTTTCTCAGAAACATCTGCTCCCCAGGCAACGCTGTAACCGCTCTTGAGTGCATTCAAAGTAGCATTAAACAACTCATCTAAAGTGACATTGTAACTCTCTTCCCAAAGCCAATTATCTGGAATCTGAAGCAGACAGCTCTTGTGCAATTTATGATTGGTAAATGACGTTAGTGACACATAATCTCCCATGTCTATATTCAAAGAATTATAAAAGGCCTCAGGGGTATATTCAACCCCTTTATACTTAAAACTTTCAGGCAAGGCACCCATATCATCATCCAAGACATCATTATAGGCAGTAATCCAATCGGCCTGCAAACCCTTTCCTGCCGCTTTTGCTTTTTGGACTATGGAATCCAACTTTTCAAACATAGCGCCATGATTGTATACATCTTTTTTCTTTTTCTTACCCGTATATTCGGAACGAGGTAGGATTCCAAAATTTTCGATTACGAATGGAATGTCATGAAAAGCTCCACCCTCTCCGAAATTTGTACGACCATCCATGCGAATATATTTTTCTGCTTTCGCTTCATATGCTTTTCGAACTATAAACATCTCGGAAAGAACGATAGGCTCCTCCAACTTATTAATTCTCATAATTTCGGACTCTAAAAATGAAAGTGCTGAAAAGCTCCAACATGTACCGGTTCTCCCCTGACTTTCAACAGGGGACGCGTCCAATCTGACAACTTCTTTGAACTGATATTTACTCTCTTTTGTGTTTTTAAATACTTGGGCGTTTACGCCTACAGCCATGCCGAGACACAGCGTCAGTGTAATAATAGATTTCATAAAGGTTTTATTGTTTTAAAGTCCAACCACTGTATCCCTTTTCGGTTGCTGAGGCTATTAGACTATTAAATTCTGCCGCTGAATACGTGGAGCCCATAGAAACCCTATGTAACTCTCCCCCAGATAGAATACGCGGTGAAAACCCATCTGCGGTAATTTTTAATTTAAAATTAATTGCATTCTGTTCTACTGAAAAACAGCCTACAATGAATTGTTTAGAATATGGTGATTTTGCTTTAGTTGTGACAGGCGCTTCACTTTGAACCTCCTCTGCTTGTAGGTCCTCATCTAAAACCAACTGCTCGTTTGCAATTTCATTGGTTTCTTCATTCTTTTCCTGAAGAAGTTCATTTTGCAATTCATACTGTGATCCACTGGGTAGGTAAGCACCTTTCTCTTTATTGTAAAATGGGTTAAAATCAGAAGAGGATATCAAACCAGACTTAAAAAAATCCGATTTAAATGGAATCCAAAAGGTATAAAGCATTAACGGAAGTAGACAGGCTGCAGCTGCATATTTTATGAATTGCTTTCGATTTTTACTTGTCGGCTTGATTGGCTTCTTTTTCGTTTCTATGATTGCGGGTATCTCTTCCGCTTGATTTTCCTCTTCAAGAGTTTTTTCAACGGCGACAAATTCAAGGTCTTTCAATCCATAGGCGTCAGAAAGCAGGTTGTTGGACTGATCCTGGAGAAAGGTATAGTATCCTTCAGAAGAACGCTTTAATAAACCGATTCTCGGAAATGAAATCTCTTTTCCGTCAATTAAATCTTTTTGAAACTTTTTAATTAGAGATGTCAGTCTGTGCTCAGCATCAATATAACTTACACCATGTCTTTCAGCATACGCAGAAAGTAACAATCCGTCGTTGTTGGTTAAATGACGATTAAATAGCAGGTGTTTTGATGGAGGCATTATTATGCCTTTATCAAAATCAATTTTACTCGATACCCTTTTGGAAACAAAGCCACCAAAATCAGGTATGATCACACAATCATGTTTCACTAATAAATCAAAAAGAATTGTATCAAACTGCTCCATATACCAAAGTTAATAAGAAATTTCAATCAAACATCACGGTGCCTAAAGGAGTTTTAGAACCTGACGCACGTCATCAGGAACATCTATGTTCGGGGTTTCAATAGTCGTCTTTATCACTTTGATTTTCTTTCCATTAAACATCCAACGGAGTTGTTCCAAAGATTCAAGTTCTTCAATCTCAGCAGATTTCATTGCCTCCATTTGAAGCAGGCTTTTTCTTCGGAATGCATAAATGCCAATGTGTTTTAAAAACGATATCGGACCTGAATTATCTGGATGTTTTGGGATAGGACTTCTACTAAAATAAAGTGCGTTCCAGTTTTGGTCTACGACCACTTTTACCCTGTTTTCATTACAGAAGTCAGCCTTCGAGGTTTTCTCAATTGCTAACGTCGCTATCTCCACACTTTCATCTGAAAAAGCGTTTACTAATGCGTTTAATTGCTCAGATTTTACGAGCGGCTCATCGCCTTGAACATTTATGATAATATCGAAAGAATCCATTTTCTTGGCAATCTCAATACACCTTCCCGTTCCATTTGAATGATTTGCAGAGGTCATCAAAACATCTCCGCCAAAACTTTTAACCTCCACTACAATGCGATGATCATCTGTTGCAACGATGGTATGATCAATTTC
>Ga0066605_10001872_pt1 | contig 13728 bp, 10 predicted proteins | sample SaaInlLV_DNA_10m_FD_60385 | JGI IMG/M metagenome (GOLD analysis project Ga0066605, IMG submission 60385) | Marine microbial communities from expanding oxygen minimum zones in the Saanich Inlet - SI075_LV_DNA_10m | ecosystem: Environmental > Aquatic > Marine > Unclassified | place: British... | reverse complement strand
GACGAAATACAATATATGGTTGAGGCAGCTCTCGATGGTTGGTTGACCACTGGCAGGTTCAATGCCTCATTTGAATCAGGCCTTGCAAATTTCCTTAATGTTAAGCACCTCCGAACGGTAAATTCAGGCTCATCCGCAAATCTTGTCGCATTCTCCTCTCTAACAAGCCCTAAGTTGGGGGAGCGCGCGGTAGTGGCGGGTGATGAAGTAATAACGGTTGCAGCTGGGTTCCCAACCACTGTGAATCCGATACTTCAAAACGGCGCCGTACCAGTTTTTTTAGATATTGAGCTCGGAACATACAATATCCAAGCTGATGAGATAGAGAACGCGATCACTGACAAGACGAAAGCCATCATGCTGGCGCACACTCTTGGTAATCCATTCGACCTGCAAACAGTCGTAACAATATGTAAAAAGCATAACCTCTGGCTAGTGGAAGACACTTGCGATGCACTTGGCAGTACATATGCGGGTCGCCCTGTTGGCTCATTTGGTGATTTTGGAACCCTCAGCTTTTATCCTGCTCATCATATAACTATGGGGGAAGGCGGTGCTGTTTTTACTAATAGCAGCCGCTTGATGAAAATTGCAGAGTCCTTTCGTGACTGGGGGCGGGATTGTTATTGTCCTCCCGGGCAAGATAATACTTGTAGCAATCGATATGAATGGACCTCTAAACAATTAGGGGGCGATTTACCCGATGGTTATGATCACAAGTACATATATTCTCACGCTGGCTACAATTTAAAAATTACTGATATGCAAGCAGCATGTGGTTTGGGTCAATTAGGCAGATTGGAATCATTCATAAACTTAAGGCGCCAAAATTTTAGTTATCTAAAGAAAGGCTTAGAAAGCTTGAGCGAGCATGTTTTTTTACCTACCGCTACTCCTAATTCTAATCCTGCTTGGTTTGGTTTTGCAGTAACGATGACTTCGTCTAAACCTGATGCGCGTAGACGATTTATTTCCTATTTAGACCATCATAAGATCGATACACGCCTTCTCTTTGGTGGAAATTTGATTCACCAGCCTTATCTTGCAGGAAGACACTATCGGATACACAAACAACTTTCTGCGACCGATCAAGTATTAAAAAATACCTTTTGGGTCGGGCTTTATCCTGGCTTAGGTAATGCGCAGCTGGATTACGTGATTAACTGCTTTTATGATTATTTTAGTGCTCTCTAGTAGTTTTATCTCGTCTCTGTGATGATTTTATATTGATAGGCACGTTCGAGACCTTTTATAAAATCTTCTGAGGATATCAATTGCATAAGCAAAGGTGCCTAATAAAATTATTTATATGAGCAGTCTATGGGAAATAATTTTTTTTGTAGTTCTTTAAGCGAGGCTATCGTAGAGCTTTTTTTATATAAAATAGATGTTGATTTAAAGATAATGAAAGTATTTTTTGATTACGGTATTGTTAATTTTTTTAAAAGACGGGAAGTCTGCGCACTAGACCTTTAAATTATATTTTCGGAGGGTTCGCAACAGGAAAGCAAGCTAAGTGGCTACTCGTTTATGTTAGAGAGCCGATTTTTTAATTACGAAGAGGACCATCGACATGGGCGACACTCCTTTGCTCGAAGTTTTAATCCCTACGTATGGGAGGCCAGAAAGTGCAGTAAGCGCTATCCGCAGCGTTCTCGAGGGCTCTGATGAAAAAGTGTCTGTGTTTTGCCACTCTAACGGACATGAACCCGAACTTGAAGAGTATTGTTTAAGTCAGTCTCGAGTCCGGTATGGAAGCTTTGTCGAGAACCGAGGGCCTCACCATAACGGCTACACTATTTTATCCGGCACAGTGGGTAAGTTCTGTATGATCTTATCCGATGAGGATCGGCTTGATGCGTCTCAGCTTTCGGGTCTTTTGGAGTTATTAGAAACCCTTCGATCGGATTGTAATCTAGTGTCTTGTGCAGTTTATAGTGACGAGGAAAGTCGTTACTCCTACGGTGTGGAAAGTATCCATAAAAGATATGTAAGTTTAGCCGGGTTTACAATCATCAGCGCTTCTCCTTACATGTCCGGATTTGTATACCGAAGTCAGCCACTGAGTCAACTAGACTTGCGAGACCTATTAGGATTGACAGCTCGTTACCCTGACGGCGCTCCATATAATCAGTACTCACATCTAGATATCAGTCAAAGGTTGCTCATAAACGGCTCCTGTTGCTTTTATCATTCGCCGCTTGTTCGGATGGGACGAACAATTCGGACAGGCGGTAATGCATATTCTCACAAAAGTCACGAGCTGGAAGTTGAGGGGGATGGTAACTTAGATCTAAATCCTGACGTTTATGGAGCTTATGCAAGAGTGAGGCAGTACCTTTATAGGGATTTATTACTATCTAGTCTCCAACCATATTTTCCTGCTACCTCGTACGTGATCGCCTCCGCTAAATTATGTAAATTCTTTTATGAAAGGCTATTCGCTGTCTCTGCTGTCGTAAGATTGCATGAAAAATATGACTTCCGAAGTGAATTTTTAAAGGCTCTTGGAGACGCTCAGCTCGAGGGCCATATTTCTGGAAGCCCATTTAGTAGGATGTTTTCAGATTCTCTACTGCAGTCGCAAGACGAGCGAGCAACGGCCTACGCACTTGTGAAGTCAATCACGGACCAGCCTCTAAGAGGTTTAACTAAGCAGCTTTATATAGGCTAAATTTTATGGTGCCAAACATCGTTAGCCTGTATTCGCTAAGCACACGAGATAGCGCCTAAGGCTATCTCATCAGGATGAGTCATTTGCAACTTCGAATTGCGAATCAAGTGTCTACTAGGAGTACTACTCGAGGAATTCCGATATAGACTCGTCCAGTGAAACTTTAATATCTAAATGTAGTTCATTTTTCGCTATACCAATATCCGGAACATACACACTTCGACCCTGAAAGGAGTGGGGTGTAGGCTTAAAGATAACAGGCTTCTGGGGGCTCAATATTACTCTGACGCGATTGGCAAGCTCTGAAATTGTTATCTCCTCATCAGAGCCGACATTGTAGGCATGGCCTGCTTTTCCTTTTTCCAAAATAGATAATAGCCATCTTGCGAGATCAGCTTGATTCATATAGGTTCGCACTGTTGCTGCACTACCAGTCACAATAATGCTTTCGTTATGAAGGGCATCGTGTATAAAATTGCCAACAGCAAAGTGAGCTGTTAACGGCAAGTCTTTTCCAATAAAAGAAAAGCAGCGTGCAATAACCGCCTCAATACCAAAATGGTCGTTATAGAGGGCACATAAATGTTCTGCGGCTCTTTTACCTATACTATAGGCACTTGCTGAATCTAGAGGGTCAGGAATACCCAAGTAGCTTTCAGGGATTCGCTGTAGCTCGCTGGGTTGAGGGCCGTATACGCCGCCCGAGCTAGTCATCAGGAAGCGTTTAACGTTATTAGTAACTGCATAATCAAGGATATTGCGGGTACCGGTTACGATATCATCGTATCGCTGCAGCGCAGGTATTGAGGGCCCGATCGTAGACTCAGTCGCGGCATGTATAACGTGCGTAAATAAGCGATGTCTAGGCAGGCTGTCGTAGTCAAGTACATTACTTTCATGAAGAGTCAGCCAAAAATTATCGCTAAATTCGGGGTAATTCTTCATAAACATATTTGGCGATCGGGTAACAATAGTTACTTTTGGAACTTCTAGGCCGAGTAACGCCCTATGACTCCAGCTTCGTAGCAGTGCTCTACCAAAGAAACCAGTACCACCCGTTAGCAATAACTCCACAAAACTCACTCCGCCGCTCGACTACTAACGCCCCATAAACTAGGCAAAAACGCGTATTAACTCAAGCATATCGAGCTTCTGAACGATTTAGATGCCACCGCAATCTAAGAAATTCATGCCGCATTCACCCTGCTTAGATTACACAAAAAGATTTTGAGTGAACAAAAGGCTACTGACTGCTTTTTTGTAAGTTAATCTCAATTTGCTTAAAAAGGTTACTTATTTGACTCAGTTCTTGTAATGAGCCCATGTAGATCGTCCCAACTAGTCATTATATGGTGATTTGATTTCATATCGCCGTACCCCCAAGACGCATAAAAGAAACTAATACCTACCTCTTCACAAGCTTCCGCGTCGCTCTCGGTATCTCCGAAATAAGCGCAATTTGATCGGCAAAGCTCGAAGCTATTGATCAGGTGATTAATCATTTTAGCCTTAGAGAGACCATGAGCCACAACCGAGTCACTACCTAAAACACCTTTAAAGAGTTGCAGAATATTAAGATGATGCAAAATCGTTTTAGTTGGAGCGATCCGCTTATTAGTGACCACAAATAAATCTGATCGCGCCATAGCTTGTGACAATGCATGTATCGCTCCAGGATACAATAAAGCCTGTTTGCAAAATCTCCCATCATAGAGCTCTAGAAAAGTATTCCTTAAGTTTACGCGTAAAGTCGTATCCTCTGTGGGCAAAATATCTCGTATAATAGCACTGAGCGGCGGCCCTATATTTATGTCACAAATAGGTACTCTAGGCGCGATGTTATTTATCTGACAAGATTCGATGAGTGCTTTTCTAATCGACTCAGCGGAGTTAACCAACGTGCCGTCTAAATCAAAAATTAGATGATTCATTTCTAGTGCTAAGACCGTCAATTTTCAAAAAACGTAATAATGCTATTGGTAAATCGTTCCTAGTACAATATTTTTGTAATTGCATCGCTCCGAAAGGATGAAATCAAGATGGGGGTATCAAGCGTTTCCGATAACACCATAGGATCATTAATCTTTACTTCGCCAAGAACTCCGACTACCCAGTTAGGATTACTATCCAATATTGCCTACGCCTTTATACCTCTTCGATCTAGCACGGGAATTAGTCCAGCGGAATGGGCTCCTGCACGATACAAAATCAGTGCCCGTCCGGCTTAAGATTCAAGACATTGTATAAGCTTTACGTTACTTTCAGTGGCATATTGTATTACTAGTAATGCGTCATCGTAGGCATGCTGAAATCCCACCTCAACATGGGTTGTACATTCGAAAATTGCAACGAGGGAACCAAGCGAATGAGGTACGGTAGGTTGCAAATGCGTCAAGTTTAACAACTATATTAGATAATCTAACATCGGTCCCAGCCCGAATTAGTGGACGCTCCGATGAGTTGATTAAAGGTTCGATCAACTTTACAAGGCGATTAGGTGTTGAGTCTGCCATCGGTGGCGTGTGAGACTTTTATGGCGAGAATATGAACTCTTCTAAACTCATTTGGATATCCGGTGGGATGTTTAGCCAAACCGGTCCTCGGCGACAAGATATTGCTAGTTTGAATGCTTTTGGCAATTCAATTTCATTTTCGCTTTTAAGACTAACTGCGTATTTACATATCGGTGCGACTATTTAAATCTCTTCGCGTCTTGACCGCCCAGTTTGCCTAAGTTTTATGCTCTGTAGGTTGCGACAGACGTTTTTCTTTTCACTTGGCCAGATATCACTATCATCGGAATCGAGTCAGTATGTGCAGCAAGACACCATTCATCGCATTAATACCGCCAGGACTAGTTGTGACGTCTACTACAGCCGAAGCTCACGTGATTCTCGCGTAACCCTCGGCAGCCATTGAGCAGGATTGCTCTTAGTGCATGTAACAAATGCTATTCCCATAAATATCATGGAAGACTTAATTGAGAAGCATTGCACTACTGCCACTCAACGCAAAGACCTGGGTGACACCTGCTTCTTTGAGAAATTTCGCCGGTTGCAGTGAAATGGATTCCACCTACAAACCACGATTCAGGATATTATGTCTGAGTGTACTATGCTCGGCAAAGACGCCGTTTACATTATCTATCATTAGTGGTTTATCTTTTTTTATTGCTGTAGTTAAGATCTCCCCATCAAATATTTCCCTACATGATAATTGCCCTTTTAGTAATGGAACTGATAGATAAAAATATTTTGAAAAATTTTCTTTAGTAATAATCGCCCCCTTATCTAAATCCTGTCTTAAATATATACCTCTTACTAGGGCATCTAAATACCTCGTTTCGTCTTTTGATATTTTACGTCGCTCGTGGGAAACACCGCCACACATTTCCCTTGCCTTTTGATACGCTTTAAACCAGTCATCAATTTGATGCGGCAGTGAGTTATATTTAGCTGTACTCTCACCGTTCCAATCAATATCGATATGCCGCTCCCAAGATCTTGCACCCTTAGCGTACGAAATCATCATAGAGTTTGTCCAATCATGGTACTCATGAGTCGAAAATCCAATGATATTGTCTGGATACCTATTTTTCAGGTAGTCGATTTGATCTAGATGGAGTTGATGATCTTCAGAGGGGTAGAGGGATACGCAGTGATTGATGCACAACGGGATATTTCTTTTGGTAAAAAAAGACACTAAGTCATCTAGATCCTTTTCACTAGCGCCGCCTGAAGACACGATGACAGGTCTGCGAGTAGACGCTATTTTTTCGATTAGGGGCCAGTCATTCATATCAGAACTGGCAACTTTGATAATTGAAAAATCGAAGTCGACGCAGAAATCAACCGAGTCTTCGTCAAAAGGTGTTGACATTGGGATGCAACCCATCGCCTTAATTTTTTTAACAAGACGGCGATAATGTTCTTTAGTTAGAGCTTTTTTTTCTGTTTTATAAATATAGTTGAGCGCTTTTTGGTCGACTTTATCGTTGTTTTTATAATCAGCGTGAACAAAGGTATCTATTGCGCGGAATTGCAATTTTATAGCGGCTTTTATGTTATTTTGCCTGCAAATTTGGCCATGATCCTGAACTATTTTTAGGCCTTTTTCCAAGTCACCATTATGATTATTAGCGAGCTCTAGAACGAAAAGGTTTTCAAATAAATTTTTATCTCGTTGTGATATTTTCCCCATGCTGCCCTCTCCTCTGAAAATTCGATTAAAAGCTTGGTGAGTCATCCTCGTACACGGTCATAGGCACTTAAAAAAGCCCGACTTTTTTTATATATAAGTATGCAGGTTGCCATAGAGACGAGGTGTTTGGCGAAGGAGAGTCGTGTTTGACTGACCATCAGGCGGCACCCACTCAGTGCAAGGCGGCATGCTGTGGTAATTTACTCTAACCATGGAGGTAGCTTTAATAAATTGTCTGAAGATTTTGCACGAAATTTCGGTTTTTGACGAGTGGTAATCTATCTTAGGTAGTTGATGTTTTTTGCGATAATATCTTGAGGCATAAGTTTGTGGAGTCTATGCAAAGAGAGGCCTGCCCGTAGGACATGAACTGGCTGAGGACGATGTTTACCTGGTTATCCCGCTTCTGAAAGGGCAAATTTTTTGCCGTGAATTTCGAAGAGGTAAAATTTTAAAATCCGCTGTGTCGGTTGATGAAACCATTACAATAGGAGACATAAATATTCCATACTCGAGCGATAGCAAATTAGCGAAAGCCATTAACGAAAGTGGTGTTTGACTAATGCGGTGCGCCGACTACTTAGCTGACTATTTCTATCGGCAAGGGGTGAATCACGTATTCATGGTGACTGGAGGGGGAGCCATGCACCTGAACGACGCGTTTGCCCGACATAGTGGCTATGACATAACATTTTGCCATCACGAACAAGCCTGCGCTATGGCAGCAGATGCGTATTTTCGCATCTCAGGACGCCCCGCGATCGTGCAGGTAACAACTGGTCCCGGCGCTATCAATGCTATGAACGGTGTATTTGGTGCATTCGTGGATTCGGTGCCGATGATCATCATTTCAGGCCAAGTGCGCACTGATACAATTGCCCAAAACGTTGTGCCGGGCTTGCGACAAATGGGAGACCAAGAAGCACCTGTCGTCGAGATGGCTAGGCCGATTACCAAAATGAGTCATCTTTTAAGATCGAGAGACGAACTTGCGTCAGTGGTTGTGCAAGCCTGGATAATGGCGACCACCGGCAGACCCGGCCCTGTTTGGATTGATGTTCCAATAGACATTCAAGGTGCTCAGTTTGAGGCGTTGGCGACCGAAAACTGTGTATTCGATCAAGGTGAGCAGGAAGTCAACTCGGTTGATCTTATTGCAGAGAGTATTTTAGAGGCACTTAGCCGTGCTGAGCGTCCCATTGTCATTGCCGGTAACGGAATACGTTTTTCTCAAACCACTGACATGCTGCGCGACTTTGGCGAGAGGTTAGGAATTCCAATCACAACTGTATGGAATTCCCACGACCTGATACCGAATTCTCACCCATCATTTTGTGGACGGACTGGGGCTGATGGAGATCGTGCCGGTAACTTTTCGGTTCAGAATGCCGATTTGATCATCATCCTTGGCGCACGGATGGCCATCCGCCAAGTTGGTTTCAACCATCAGGCATTCGGACGTGCCGCCACACAAATTATGGTTGATGTGGATCCCCTTGAAATGGAGAAGCCGACCCTAAGAATTGACCACAAATACCTTTGCGACCTTAGGCATCTCATGCCTGAACTGGTTTCCAAAAGCACCTCGCTTAGTGCCAAGCAATCCCATTTGGACTTCTTATATTGGTGTCGAAAAAAAGTCTCCAAATATCCCAGTGTTTTGGAACATCACTTCAACAAGGGCACTGAACTGGTAAACCCCTATGCGTTTGTCGATGCCCTGTTTAGATTGATGCCGTCCAAATGTAACGTTGTCACTGGCGACGGCACAGCCGCCGTTGTTACTTTCAAAGCCGCAGTAATTGGTCCTAATCATCGTGTATTTACAAATAAGGGCTGTGCCTCCATGGGATTTGATCTTCCTGCAGTCATTGGTGCGGCTAAAGCAGACGCAGAGACACCATTGGTTTGTATTGCCGGCGATGGCAGTTTAATGATGAATATTCAGGAACTCCAAACGTTAGTTGGCCTGGGCATTCCTGCTAAAATTTTTATCTTGAACAATAACGGCTATCATTCCATCCGACAGTCTCAGACGAGCTATTTCAACGGTTTCGAGGTTGGTTGCGGCCCGCAGTCTGGGGTGACATTTCCAGATTTTGCGAAAATCGCATCTGGGTTCGGAATTAAGCATATTATGGCGGCAACATCCGCTGATTGTGATCAAGCGATCAAACAGACCTTATCCTCACAAGGGTTGGTCGTTTGTGAAGTTTGCCTAGACATGAATCAACTCTTTGAGCCAAGGCTATCAACGAGAAAGCTTCCAAACGGGGACCTGATATCCAGTCCACTGGAAGATATGGCGCCATTCCTTCCACGCCCAGAGTTTGAGGCGGAGATGATAGTCTCGCCAATCGAAGAATGAGTCATAAAAACAATCTTCTTTTAATTGGATCCGGTGGTGACATCGGTAGGTCTACTCATAATGTCTTAATGAGTCATGGCTGGAACGTCCTTGCGACAACCCGAAACACCCTCGACTTGTCAGACAAGCGGTCCATTGAACAATTTATTGATGATCTCACCTCACCTATTGAGCATATCGTTTTTACCGCTGCGATAAACGAGCCACGGCTATTTTGTGAAATTGAGCGAGAGCAAATTGATTTGGCACTAGATATCAACGTGTTGTCATTTATTGAGATTCTTCAGCGCGTGGTTAACCGAATGCCGAATGTTGTCAATCGATCTGTTACGGTTGTCTCCTCTCTTTTCGGCCAAACCGGCCGTGAAGGGCGCTTAGCCTATAGCATGACTAAACATGCATTGGAGGGCGCCGTGAAAACGTTGGCCGTAGAGTTGGGGCCACTCGGCGTTAGGGTAAACTGTGTGTCCCCAGGATTTGTAGACACAAAACTCACCCGGAAGAACATTTCAGAAGACCAGATTAGGACGCTGGAAAGGCGCATTCCTATTGGCAGACTGGGTGCACCAGAAGACATCGCAAACGCAATTGCATTCCTTGTATCTGACGAGGCACGATATATCACGGGAGCCAACTTGACTGTTGATGGCGGTTTTATGGCGGGAGGCCTATTCAAGAATGACTGAAGAATTTGTGATCGACGGCATCAAATTGAAAGCCGAGCTGAATCCCGTCACGACCGCTGAAGGTCCTTTTGAGGTACAGTCAGTTCCGAAGCCATATAGCATTGAATGGCTTCAAAATCATGCGAGCCCTGTGTCCTTGGTCAACGAAGACAACTCCGCGATCATCCTGATCGATAAACGCATTCGCAAGCTTTGGTTTGAAGATTTAGATTCCAAAACACCATGTTTCGAAATAGACGCTAATGAAGCCAATAAAACAATAAATTCTGCCATTCGATTTGCTGAATACATGGAAAGCATCGGAACCACCAAAGCAAATATGGTTTATGTTATTGGGGGTGGAATTATGCAGGATATCGGGGCCTTCGCCTGCGCAATGTACAAGCGGGGTATTCCGTGGACTTACTTGCCTACGACACTTCTCGGCATGGTTGACAGTTGCATCGGTGGCAAGACTGGCCTTAATCACAACACCACCAAGAATTTGTTGGCCTTGTTTGCAGCACCTCGACGGATTATTCATTTCCTTTCTTTCCTTGATACCTTGCCACGTAGAGAGCTGATTGCTGGCTATGGGGAAGCGCTGCGGTTGCACGCGACGGGTGGCCATCGCTTTATAGAGCAGTTTGAAGCGCATGTTGATGATGCTATTGACGGTTCTTTAGAGGCTCTTCAGACAATCATTTCCGGCTCACTTTCGGTAAAGAGAGCAGTCGTTGAAGAGGATGAATTTGAGACAAGCCTGAGACGATCCATGAACTATGGACATAGCGTTGGCCACGCGATTGAGGCACTAACAAATTTTGCGGTCCCTCACGGAATGGGTATTTCTATCGGGGTTATGGTCGAGAACATGATTGCTGCTTCAAGGTTTGGTCTTAATTCGCAGCAGGCAGAACGCATTAATACGCAAGCAGCCAAACTCATCGATGTCGCAGCCAGATCTGAACTTACGGCCATAGATTTCAGCGAAATCAACTCAGTTCTTAAGAAAGACAAAAAGACCATTGGCAACACGCTCAAATTGGCGGTCCCCGTCTCTTTGGGGGAAATGAAATTTCACGATTTTCAATTGGATAGCGAATCACAATCAACGATAAGACGTGCTTTTGAAGAGTCTGGTTTGATATGAAGCGGCACGTGCTTCTAATTGATTTTGGTGCAACTCGTATCAAATCAGCCTTACTCAACCTTGATACTGGATCCTATGGGTTAAATCACGTTAGTCCAGGCTCGTCTGCTGTTGGACAAATCGTTCCCATGAGTTTTTTCGCTAACGCGCTTATCGAACATATTGGATGCAGCGTACAGACAAAAATTTCAGCGATAATAATTTGCTGTGAGATGCATGGTTTTACTTGGTTGACAGATATTGAAACCCCTGAAAGGAAATATGTCAGCTGGCGATATTCAACAGCAGAACACACCAGCACCATCGAAAAATTCAACCAACTAAATTTTCGGGATGTCACTGGATTAAATCCACGCAGCGGGTTACCAGCCGTGACGCTTCTGGCCGAAAGTTCGACAAAGCTTAACAAGGACTCAGCAGACAGCGGAGTTTCGTTTTTGCCTGATGAAATTTGCCGACAGCTTGGTCATTCAAACAATGTCGCACACGTGACACTGGCTCACTCCAGCGGTCTTTACACGAGGAACAACGAGCCAATTTCCGGTTTTGGCCTCGAAGAATTTTTGGTTCCAGCAGTCTCCAATGATGACTTGGTTGAACTTGGGTATGTCAAAGTCGCAAACTCAAACATTCCTTGTTTTGGTGGGTATGGCGATCTTCAGGCCTCGGTGTATGGCGCTTCACCAGACTATAAGGATTGGGTTATCAATCTTGGCACCGGCTCACAAGTCATTTCTCAAGTGCCAGTCCGCGGTCAGGAATTCGAATTACGAAAGTATTTCCATCACCAGGAAATATCTTGTGTTACCCACATACCAGCTGGCCGCACCTTAACCGTCTTTGCAGACTTCTTTAAGGAAGTGAGGCAGGCGCAAACGGCGGACTATTTTTGGAACATGCTAGCTTCAGTTGATCCATTGGCTTTACCTACGGACGCGCCAATTTTCGATCTCGCTGTGTTTCGTGAAGCCCGTGGATATAAAAACGGTGGCAGCGTCCAACAAATCAACGAGCATGCATTTGATACGCACCACTTTTTCGCTGGTCTATTGAACAGTTTCTTAGGTCAGTACTTGAAACTGCTTTCTGCCGAAGACCCCAAAGAGACACGGAGAGTACTCCTCGCGGGAAATATGGCTAAAAGCCTGCCTAACATCAGGCAGTGGTTTGAAGCTAATTGGTCTGCGCCTGTAAGCTTGACGTCTGGAGCGCCAGATCCAACTTTCGATTGTATGGCCAAATTTGCCACTAATTTGCTGCCGCAACGTCTTTGATTTCGATTTTCCCATTAGAAAATTCAACGACGGTATCAAAGCAGTTTAAATATGCCTTGGAATGTGTCACGACAATCAAAACCACGCGCTGCTTGATGTGTTCAATCATTGCAAAAAATGTTTTTCTAATCTGCTGTCAAATGCGCTGGTAGGGTCATCGAAAACAATCATCACCTGGTTCGGTAAAAGACTTCGACAAATTGCTAATTTCTCCTGCTACCCTTCGGATAATCTTCTCGTGGTATCGCTAATTAAAGTGCCCAAACCGTCATTACAACTTTCCAGGACTTCCCCAAAACCAGAATATTTCATGGCTTATAGTCAAGGTTTCCTTCTTCGTGCCCGATCATTAGATTTTCACTTATTGTCCCGTCAAACGATGACTCGGGTGTAAGAGAGACTAGGTACTCGGAGTAAACTGTTTTGCCAGCGACTTCAGCCAAGTCCTTGGGAATCTGTCGTTGGAGAGCAGTAATCCCGAATAAAATAGCTTGCCTGTAGGATTTTGATGAAATTAGGTGGTGCCCAAAGAAGGCACTAACCAAAATCAAGAGCCTTTAATAAAGCCACGTAGAACAACAGTTTTAGGTTTAAAAAATACCAAAATCCTCCATTGTTGTCCAAATTGTTGTCCAATTTTACGGCGCTGGACAATTCATAGTGGAGGGGGAGGCGTAACCGTTATCACTGCCGCAGTAGTTCCCCGCAGACACATCAGAAGCCAATGTGAAAAAAGTAGGTCTTCAGAAATAGAGCCGTGATTACTGGCGTTTAACTGTTGTTGGTTCTGGGTGGGAGCATTAGACGGCGGCTTGTCTTCGATGAAACCCTAGCACCTCGTTTATCGAAGACGGAAAAGATTTACGCTATGTCGTCGTCCCGGCAGTCTCACATCTGCAGCTGATAGTCCGTCCACTTCCTTCCGAAGACCTGCCTCCTCCCAAACATCCTGCGAGACCAAAATATGGGCGCTTAAAGGCTTATTTTGAGCCTCTATTCTTGAAGCAGCATTGACGACGTCACCAATGATGGTGAACTCTTTTCTGATGTCTGACCCAACATTATACAGGCGCTTACCATAAGACGATTCAACATCTGGAGGCATTTTCCGTCTAAAGCGAACCCTGCCGTTATTTACGCCGACATTTGGTGGCCATCTTCTATTTGATTTAGCCATCGTCACAGCCCTCTATGGACGCTCTTTGAGCGTGTTTAGATTAACTGTTGTCCAATATGTTGTCCAAAATAGAACTATATAGTGACGATAAATGGCTTACCTGATGCGTTTTCTGGAGTTAAGTGGTGCCCAGAGACGGAATCGAACCGCCGACACGGGGATTTTCAATCCCCTGCTCTACCAACTGAGCTATCTGGGCAAATCTGAAGTGGTTACT
>Ga0066605_10001867_pt1 | contig 13753 bp, 10 predicted proteins | sample SaaInlLV_DNA_10m_FD_60385 | JGI IMG/M metagenome (GOLD analysis project Ga0066605, IMG submission 60385) | Marine microbial communities from expanding oxygen minimum zones in the Saanich Inlet - SI075_LV_DNA_10m | ecosystem: Environmental > Aquatic > Marine > Unclassified | place: British... | reverse complement strand
GAAGGAATTCTAGCCTCTTTACCTTCTAGAGTTGATTTTGCTCTCTTAAAAAAATGGACGAATGACCTCCAAGGGAACCAAGATCAATTACTAGAAAAAATTCTAGAGCTCAAAAAAGACGACATCGTCGATATTGATACCCAATTAAAATTGCAATTGGCCAAAATTATCAGAGAGCACTATAAAAAATTTCCGGATGACCTAAACCATCAATCCCATGGTTTCAAAACCACTGGCCCTTCTAATCACCTTCAGACCAAATGACCTCGCCAAAGTCGCTCAACCTCTTCATCTCTAGCCATATCCTGATATAACAGCTGATGGATATGGTTGATCATCAGCATAAAACTTACTTTCCCGGCCTTAATTCATTGAGATTTTTGGCTGCAACGTTGGTGATCATTTTTCATACGGAATCTTTCAAAAGATATTTTCCCCTGAGTTATCACCTCAGCGAGTATCAGTTCATTGAAAATTTTGGAAAAATGGCCGTCAATTTCTTTTTTGTCCTAAGTGGATACCTGATCACATACTTATTAATTAGAGAAAAAAAGAAACATCAAAAAATATTTATCAGAGATTTTTATTTGAGAAGGATCTTGAGGATATGGCCAATCTATTTCATTGTTTTAGCTCTCTCTGGAGTTTGCTCTATCTTTTTCCTCAGTTCCCCCGAGCCCTTCAACCCCCGAACAACCCTTCTCAATCTTCTTATTTTTCCAAATATTGCTGGTTTTTATGGGCAAAACCTTCTCCTCAGGCACCTTTGGTCCATTGGGATTGAAGAGCAATTCTATATTCTATGGCCACTACTCCTGGGTTATTTTCGGTCCATTTTAAAAACATGTACTTATTTTATTTCATTTTTTATACTCCTAAATTTAGGCATATGGACCATCTATAAATTAGAAGCTCTAGATCGAGACATTCTAATTAGCTCCCTTCGTTTTCTCCAAGCCATACGTATGCACTGCCTTGTTATTGGAGCACTTGGAGCCTACCTTTTTTACCAAAAACATTTTTTGCTCTCCTTCATCTATCACCCCGCAGTTCAAGTTTTCAATTACGCACTCACTTTAACACTATTATTCACCAACATCAAGTTTCCAGCCATCAATAATGAAATCTATTGCTTCTTATTCTTGATCATGATTTTAAACATTTCCACCAACCCCAAATCAATATTTAAGCTGGAGTACCGTTTTTCAGGTTTTCTCGGCAGAATCTCTTATGGCATGTACATGTATCATTCTTTTGCTGTCTATCTCACTCTATATTTATTCTCATCTATTTTCAACAATGGCCTAGATAATCGTTTTGATAATTTTCTCTGTCATACTCTTGCCTTATCCATAACGATCGCCATGGCAAGTTTCTCATACTATTTCATTGAAAGAACATTCTTGCGTATCAAAAACCAATATTCTAAAGTAAATAGCCAAACAGAAGCGTCTTCCTAATTTCCTCTTATGCTTCCCTCAGTTCCTATCAATATAAAAATTCCGATAGAAGTCTAAAGTTATCTCACTCATTCAAAGTGAGATTTATCGCCTTCATTAATATCACTATCTTTTCACTAATGGGTTTCTTATTTTCTCTATTGGATTTGATATAAATTTTAAAATGAGAAAAGATATGAAGACAGAAAGAACTGAGACGCTTAGCCCAAGCCAAGCTCTCGAGTTCGTATTGCCATGAATCGTTAACATCACGGATAAAACAATGGAATGAACCAAATAAACTGGGTAGGAAAGGTCTCCAATCGTACGGTCCACTTTAGAGTACTTTGAGGCAAGAAAAAGACTTGGAAGATAACTGGCTACCACAAAAAATAATATCCATTTTATCATTTCAGATTCGGGAAGATTCGGGTATAAAATAGCAAATGAAATTATCAAACATGTATGAACATGTAAATTAAGCTTGAAAGAATATCTCATGTAATGATATGAAAAAGCTCCCATCATGAACAAAGACATTTCACTCGGAGCAAAGCGATACTCCCATGGTCCATTGTCATATCCTAGGCCATAAATGACGATTAATCTTGATGCAATCCCCATCATAAATACAACAACAATCCTTTTTTTATGACGTACAATAAATGGAGCCGCCGCATAAAAAAAGAGCTCAATAGAAATTGACCATGCTTGAGGAATCAATAAAAATTTATGAGGGAGCGTTCCCGTTCGATCGTATCCTTTGGAGAAATGTAAAGCTCCTTCAACAAGATCATACTCCATAAAGAAAAATAGGTCTTGATTAAAAATCGCTATATTTGAAAATATGACATAAACGAAAGTCTCTAAGGTCATACTTTCTGCGTATGTACTAAGTGAGTGTAACAACCTCCAATTTCCAGCTGTAACGTAGTAAATAACACAAATACCAATGGCTCCTACCAGAACAGACCAATACACAGGAAAAAGACGAAGAAAGCGATTATAGTAAAACCGTTTAATTGAACCCTGCGCGATGTATTTTTCATTCAAAATGAGGGCGATATAAAACCCAGATATCATGAAAAATAGTTGAACGGCCACACCATCATCAATCAATCTAATTCCAATTTGATGATAACTGCAATGATGCAAAAGCACTGATAGGGCCAACACTAATCTTAGGGAACCCATGTCAGAGTTTATAATACCGTAGAGGAAGTGTCACATTTAAACTCATAACTTTATTCATAAAGAGCAGTCTCAATCGAAACCTAAAAATATAATTACCTGGGTGGCTAATTGATTCAAGTTCTCGATGCGACCAAACTTTTAGCCCGAACTGCCGCCGAAGTAAAATCAAATACCGACACAAAGTCTTCTATGCACTCTCTCTGTCTCCTCATTTTTTCACACGCTGATTTAATTGATATTCATAGAGAGAAGGAACCGATATCCCCCTCTTATTTAATCCCTCTACATAAGGCTTCGGGTGATAATCTAATTTGAAACCTTTTGACTCACAAATTAGCCCAATGATACGAGCGGAAGGAGCCTCTCGACAAGATACTTTTTTTGCCTTTTGAACATTGATATTCCAAAAAGTATTAAATTGACCCGCCGTTGGTGACCAATATTTTGCTCCTCCGTGCTGGAAAAGTTTTGTCCCATCTTCAATTTTTAAATTATCAAACAAGTTCTGATGATTAACGCCATTGTGTTGATCAAGCTTAGCTTGTCTGATGACTCCATTGGAATAGACACACAACGTCGCCTTGCTATTAAAACTAGGGTCATGAAGAGCTCTACTCTCAAAATGGAAATCCTTACAAAGAACGCCATAGCTTCCACCCATGTGCACACTGTAGTGTCCAGTCCTTCCAGTAACTCTGACTCCTTCAAATGTCAGGTTTTTTGACCCACTTGTCAAAATTCCTGCATCAGTGTTATGAATCACAACATCTCTCACCCAGCCATGTTTTAACTGGGTGATATATAAACCGTTGAACCCTTCTTCCAAATGGTGACCGGCATACTTCGACTCAGGAAACTCCAAACGAAACCCTTCAATCCCGACTTCTTCTAAATGATTCAACTGCTGCAAAGTATTATTCCAACTTGGCTTTAAGTCGTGTAGAAGTGGCTCTTTGATCTTGATGATTTTATCTTCTACAGACTCCACCGTAACAGGCTGACTAAAAAGAGAACTCTCAGGTCTCTCATAGAGTCTTGACCCTATATTCAAAGCTTCCTTTCCATAGATATGCTCTAATAAACGGCTATTTTTCCCTTCCGTGTTATGCCAACGCAAGTCCAGAGTGTCTCCAGGTCTCCAAGAAGCCACTGTATCTAACTCAAGCACATGGGCTCCTCTTGTACCATTGATTGCCATTAGTTTCGGTCCATTGAATTTTGAGCCTTCGCTACGACGTGTCCAAATCACTCCACCAGACCATGAAAATAGAGAAAAGAGCTTTCCTTTTGAATACTTTTTGTTCTTGATGAGATATTCCTTTCGCTGATGAAATGATTCTGGTAGCCTCATTTTCTCTAGGGATCTCGTAAAGGCCAAGGTTGTTCCTCCCTCCCCACTTCCCGAACCTTTAAGTATCAACTGGCTCCTCTCTAGATAAAGTATGTCATTTATTAAAAAACGACCCGGAGGAAATTTCAAAACGACGTGGCCATCTTCTTTCATGGCGAACTTTAATGCCTTTAAGATGGCTTTCGTGTCATCTTTACCATCATTAGGTTTTGCACCAAATTCTTCAATTTTGATCGTTGCCTCACCGATAGGAATCTCTTTCTCTCCCCATCTATAACCAGCATAGGAATAATTTGGTAGAAAATCCTTTGACTCATTTTTAAGAATCTCAGGAAACCATGTGTTTGCTTCTTTTGGCGCTGAGAAAAGGACGGGGTTTAAAATAGTTATTAGGAGAAAATACCGAATGATCAATGATAACATGATAAGAATAGCAGATTAATTACTGACTAAGTTATCGACTATTTTCACAAAAGAAAGGCCTGTCAAAGACTTTTCTTTTCCAATCCCTCTATATCTTCATAACTACTTTTTTCGATTGGTAAAATTAACTCAAAACACGCTCCAGGTTGAACCTTGATATATCGAAGATCACCTCCAAGTTGCCTAGCTAGACTTCGGCAAAGTGCCAAACCAAGACCTACACCGTGGGAGGTGTCTGCCGCATCGCGATCGGATTTAGAAAATGGTTTGAAAAGTCGTCTTCGAAAAGTTGGGCTGACACCCAGTCCATGATCTCGTACCTTGATCAGAACTTTTTTTCTTTTTAAGATGAAACTTATATCTATGGGACTCTCTGGTTTTGGGCAGCCATATTTTATGGCATTTTCTATCATATTGAACATTATTTGTCCAACATGATCTGAGTCACAGCGAGTGATATAATTATCAGTGGAGGATGGTATTTCAAAATTAAGGGGTTGATTTTTCTGACGCGCTAACTCTTTACCTCTTGATAAAACCTCACTCACAAAATTCGTTAAAGGACCTGCTTCATTCACAACGTTGAGCTTTCTTTGCTCCAACCTTGAATATGCCAATACATTTTCTACGAGATGGGAGAGTCGGTCAGATTCTCGGCGAAGCACTTCGATATACTTTTTTTGTTTTATTGGGTCTCTAACCATCCCTTCATCGAGCATTTCAGTATACATCGAGAAAGTGGTCAGTGGAGTTCTCAACTCATGGGTTACAGCCGAAGCAAACATCCCCCTCCGTTTTGAAAGCTTCAAGATGCCCAAAAATAAGAAGGTTAGTATCAATACCGCAATTCCCATCGCTCCCCAAAAAGAGAACAGCACCCATCGCAAAATGGTCGATGGTCGATAGCTTGGCGGAGTTATTTCTTTCGCGACGAGAAGAGCAGGGATCATCGCTAGTTGGTACGCTGATGGATGTTCAGAGAACAAGTTCGATGGATGCAGAGTGAACGCTCTCCCCAAATCTAATGTCTGTTTTTCAGCCCACTTTTGGAGCGCACTCCATGGAATAAGAAACCCTTGATGGTGCTCTTCTCCACCATGTTGAACTTGCCGATGAAGAACGAGTAATTCCTTCAACATGAAAGGTTTCAAGACCCCTTCCTGAATAAGAGGAGACGGCGCCATGAATTCAGAATCCAGGTAAACTTCTTTTGAGAATTGGCCTTCTCTATCTTTTCTTAGATTCCCTAAATTATCACTGTCCATCATATCCAACACACTCGTTTCTTTTTTTGCTTTTCCTCTCCCTCTGGAAAAAGAGCTCATTCCTGATTTTTGAGGCTGACTGGCCAAGGATTGCTGATCAGGTTCTTTTGAAGACTCTGTATCGACTACATTAGCCCAACTATTAGATCTCCGTGTTTTCTTACTATAAGCATTAGAAGCAGCTTGAGATCGAAACAGATAATCCTGCATAGCTCGTTCTGAACTGAGCCTCCGAATGATCTGACCATCATTCTGCAGCTCTGGTATTTCTTTTTGGTTCAAGTCAGTCAGAGCTCTAGCCTCTTCTTCCTGATCTATCTTCTCATCCATATTTAGACTTCCGAAAGTATCATCTGGATCATCAGCAGATAATCCACTCACTTTTTTTGACGAAGTCAACGTGATTTTAGAAATAACATCCAACAGATTGGACTCTTCTTTTTTGGGATGAGTTAGAGTTCTATCTGGAGCAATGTGAAAATATACTGAAACGAGATCTTTATCGAAAACAAAAGCACTTCCCGAGTCAGGGCTTAAATAATCTTCATAGGGCCTCGCATTCTCTGTTGTAATGAACTGTCCAAGGTGTGATTCTAAATGCCACAGAAGTGTCCGGTCCCACTCTTCTGTCTGGTCTAAGTGCTTTCTTAGATGCTCCCTCTGATCGAAGCTCATCAATAAAAATGTGAGTCCGGTTGTAATCCCTCCTAAGATGATGACTAAGAAGAATAAAAGAGTCCAGGTGATAGCTCTAGACTTCAAGAATTCAGGCCTAGCCGATAGCCCTGCCCCCTCACGGTTTCGATAAGGGGAATATCTTCCCCAAAAGAACGTATTTTCTCCCTCAATCGACTTAGAGTCATATCAATGGTTCTTGTCTCGACATGTTTTGCTGGCAATTGCCACACCCTCTCCAAGAGTTCATCTCTTCCAACAATGCGACCCATATGGTGACACAAATAACTCAAAGTGTTCGTTTCCTTTTCTGTTAATTCAACAGTTTTCCCTTGTGCAGATAAGCGACATTGATCTGGCTCAAAGGTGAGCCCTCCCCATTCATAAATCGAACTTGTTTGAACGGGTCTTGATCGCCTCAAAACAGCTTCAACTCGAGCCAGAAGTTCACGAATCGAAAAAGGTTTAGAAACGTAATCATCTGCACCCTTTTTAAGGCCCCTCACTCGATCATTTTCTGAGCCACGAGCAGTCATGATAATCACTGGAAGGTTCGGCAAGACTTCTCGAATACGTGGTAAGACCTCCAAACCATCCAATCCTGGCAAGGTAAGATCCAGAAGAACAAGAGCTAGATCAGGGTTGCCTAGAACCTCTAAGGCACTTGGACCCGTTGAGGCCTCGAGGACAGGATGGCCCTCGAAGCCCAACGCATCGACCACTCCCTGCCGAATTGCAGAGTCGTCTTCGACAACGAGAATGGTTTTCGGAGAATTCATCAGAATTGGATACCCTTATCTGTAGCCTGTTCTTTTATGGCTTTTATAATAGCATGGCCAAGGCCCTCGCTATCGTTATTCCCTTTCTGTTGTGCTAGCCAAGATTTTCTTTCTGTTTGCAAAGACAAAATTTCTCCTTGGATCTTTTTTCTCTTATCTGCCATCGCAACCACGTGAGCCTTTAGTTCCTCATCATTTTTTGCTTGAAGTTCAGGGCTGAGAGTCTGACGTAATTCATCATCAAACTCGACCTGATCTTTATTATTTGCGTCGACTAGGTCCCAGGCTGAATTTTGATAGTGACGTGATGACTTTGAAGCAGCTCTGTCGAGAAAAGAACTAATGGATGTTTCTTTAGAAAGGCTGTCCTGGCGTCTTTGTCGTTCTTTCTTTGCTTTCCCTCGTTTTCCGTAATGAATGTAGGTATCGTTCAGTTCTAAAGAAAGATTTGATATTCTTTCATCCTGAGGAGCCTTTACATAGGTACTCTTGTGGTTGTGGTCGATATTTAGGTAAGAACCATCTGTCATCATCGCTCCGTCCTTCCAACTGGTCCTTATACCCTCTTCATGATCACCACAAAAGATGGTGTTCACCAAAACTCCACTGCCTGCTGCTTTCCGACAACTTTGATTCCAAGGCACTGTCCCTTGGGTAAAGGGTTCATTTCCAGCGATAAAAATGGCTCGATAAGTTTTTTTCGAAGGGTTCCATGCTAAATGGTGAAGTGCCTCTTCGATGACTTCTCCACAGTGCTCACTTCCCCCATTGGTTGTAAGTGAAAATAAATGCTCTGAAAGGAGGTCTAGATCTTGGGTAAATGGAGTGATCTGCCGAATGAAGCCATTACTTTGAGTTAATCCACTGTTACCATATTCGAATAATGAAACCTCTAGGGTTGGGTCTCCATCGTCGACGTGGCATTCAGAAAATGTATTAACAATGGTCCAAAGGTGTTCTCTAGCTTGATGGATGAGCCCACTCATACTACTTGATGTATCTAAAAGAATGGCTAATTGAATCCGAGCTGTTGCCTGAGGTAAATTAGATTTTGGTCCGTTTTCATGCTCATGATGATGGTGACCACGCCCAAGGGATTTTGCCAGTAAATTTGGCATCGTGAGTCCAAGGCCAGTCATTGCCACGATAGCAATCGTTAACCAGCGTCTTCGTGATAGGTATCTGCGCATAAGATCTCCTTATTAGTGATGGAGATGATTTTACAGGTAGGGTACCGGGCTTCTGTCACAACAACGTAACAATACATTTTCTCTCGACGAATTCACCGCAGGCCTTTTATCTTTCTAAGGTTGATTCTGATTAATACTCAACCAGCCTACACTTCTTCAGTGTTTTCTTCCTCTTGAGACCCCTCATGCTTCAAAACAACCTCCTGAAAAGAAGACTCATTTAATCGGTAGAGACCACAATAATTGATGGCACGTACCCTCGTTCTTCCATATACCTCTTTTAGCAATGCTGTTTCTCTGAAAAAATGGTCACCCGCTTCAAGGGACTTTAGCTTCTCTCCAGAAGGTGAGAGAACCTCTACATTTCCATGATCGACAAAAAACATTTCATGCCCTTCTTCTCCATAAGAGATAATACTTTGACCTGGAGAATAGACCACCAGTTCGAGATTTGATGCTAGGTCTTCCTTGCAAGCAGAACTCAGTTTATCTAATATAGGAACACCATTGATCAACTTCATATGAGAATAAGTCTCTAATCTTTTTTTCATCGACTCTGGCAGATCTTTTAAAAGCACCTCGTTATCTCGGCTCGGATGCGTGTCTAAGAAATGATTATAATATCCAAAAACTTCTCCTTGTAATTCATCAGGAACATGACAGTGCTGCATGTAGTCAGCCAAGAGATTGATTTTTCTTTTTTGTGCCTCTTGAATCGCATCCACTTTGACCAATAGGCTTGATATATTACCGATCACAAATGCGTAGACGCCAACGCCAAGAATCATCACCAGCATGGTATAAACACGCGCAAGATCACTGAATGGAGTGATATCACCGTATCCTACAGTTGTGAGTGTGGTCACACTCCAATAAATGGCTTCAATATAGACAGAATGCACCGGAAGACCTGAACTCTGTTGATAATCATTCACCAGTAGCCATCCACATCCTATCCAGTGAAACCCAATCGCCCCAACCATCACGTATTGAAAAACCTTGACCTTAAAGTTTTGCTCTAATAGAGGAGTCCTCAAACGATAGAGTGAAAAAACTCTTGGTAGTCTCAAGCAATGGTTCAGTCGAAACCAAACCCCTACATCAAAACCCATAGCTAGCAGTAAACTTCCAATAGGAAATGTGTAGAGCAGGTCCATTTTCCCTTTTCTCTGCATATAATGTCGCCTTATTAATGATGGATCAAAAATAAATTGCCCATAACTAAAAAACCCTTTATTGTTTTGAATGTAGATGTCTGCGAAAAAGACTATGACAAAAAAAATATCGAGTGCCCATAACCAAAATGGGACATCATAGCCCATAGCAATTCTAAGGGGCACTTCAATACAATGAAATGCTGTTCCTAATGCAAAGACTGGGTTCCAAAAAGCCCTGAGGAATAGGCTATTGGGATGGATGATTTCTTTCAAGGATGAGAAACTTTTATAATTGAATGCGCTATATAGACCCTATACACTAAATTGCCATCGTTTTGTATTTATTGCTAATTAAATGACTTGTTCTCATAAATCCGTTTTCCATTCTAGGGAGAATGACATTGGCATGATCCTATTTATGGTTTTGCGTATTGATGAATTGGATTTTTACAATTTCCCTTGTGGGCCATAAATCCATAAGAATGGTTTGAATGGGTCCTATCCAAGTCTTTATACAAGATGTATTCACAACCCTCAATGTTAACCACCTTGTATTTGTTTTCTTTAATTTGGTGAATCATATGTTCCATTGATGTGGATTTACTGATCTTAGGTAATATTTCTTCTCCAGCTGAAGAATCTCCACACCCCTGAAAGAAAGCCATCCCGATGGATATCATGATCATCAAAACCCACCTTTTATTTCTCAATAATGATACGAATCGATGACTACCTGTGATAAAGAATGGACTCATTTCTAGTCTTATTTGATAAGGTCAGATTTAAGCATAGGATAATTTTATATGCCTCAACAATCCATTTTTCACATTCACGTGACCCCGTTCTTGTTTTCTTTAACTTTTCTGATCCCTAAGAAACTCTTGAAAACCATGACCCCTTCTCTTAGAATATATATTAGCATTTTCTTCTTTGGTTTTTATGAAACGCCCGAATATCATTCTCATCAATTGTGACGACCTTGGCTATGGAGATCTTGGATGTTACGGCTCTAAACTAAATCGTACTCCACATCTCGATCAATTAGCTCAAGAAGGCATTCGGATGACTGACTTCTACATGGCCAGTGCTGTCTGTTCACCTTCTAGAGGTGCCATGATGACAGGCTGTCTCCCAAACCGGATTGGGTTTGACGATTTTGATGGACAATGGGTTCTTTTTCCTGGAATGGCCCAAGGGCTCAATCCTAAGGAAACCACCATCGCTAAGTACCTTAAAGATTTGGGTTACAACACATCTTTAGTTGGCAAATGGCACTGTGGTGACCAAAAAGAGTTTTTACCCACTCGTCATGGTTTTGACTCCTATTTCGGCATCCCCTATAGTAACGACATGGGACGCCAGTTGATGGGACCACGAAGAGTTAAAAAAATCGCCCAAGAAAAGGGTATTCAAGAATCAGAAGTTGATCGATCCCAAGGAATAAGCAATCCCCCACTCCCGTTATTAGAAAATGATGAGGTCTTACAAGAGCAGCCGGATCAAGCTGCTCTAACCGAACGTTATGTCCAAGAGTGCGTTCGTTTCATCAAGAAAAATCAGGATCATCCATTTTTTCTATATTTTGCCCAGATGTATGTTCATCTGCCGATCTATGTTCCTCAACCTTATCTTGATCGCTCAAATAATGGGGCTTATGGAGCTGCCGTTGAACATATCGATTGGAGCGTTGGAGTCATATTAGAAACCCTCAAGCAACTTGGTTTAGAAGAAAACACCTTAGTCGTCTTCACTTCTGACAATGGCTCACGAGCAAGAGACGAAGGAGGCTCCAATGCCCCTTTACGTGGCAACAAAGGTCAAACCTGGGATGGTGGAATGCGTCTTCCTTGTATTGCTAGATGGAAGGGCACGGTCAAGCCAAATCAAACATGGAATCATCTAACGGCCTCTATTGATTTGCTCCCTACTTTCGTTGAATTAGCGGGTGGAGAACTCAACTCTTCTATTGCCATCGATGGGAATAGTTTTGCCTCAAGTCTTAAAGGTAAGATTAGTGAGCATCGAGATGAGTACCCTTTTTTCCATAGGGGAACTCTAGAAGCTTTAAGAGTGGGAGATTGGAAACTTCATTTCAAAAAGAATAAGGACGACTGTCATGAACTCTATAATCTTCGTGATGACCTCGGTGAGTGTAACAATATTTTTGACGCGCACCCTAAAATAATCGCTGACATCAATGCTAAGGCTGATCAATGGCGCAAAGCCTTAGGAGATACTTCTCTCGATATTGTAGGAGATGAGCGTCGCCCAATTGGGGAAGTTGAAAACCCTGTTCCACTGACAAGTTTTAACGAAAATTACCCTTATTACTTAGCAGAATACGACCTCTTTGAAGGAGGATGATTTTCTATTTGAGTTTCACCATGTTTTAACATCAAGCTTTAGTTTCTGCCATTTTTGAATTGTAGACGTCTTAAATGAGATTTCCCCTCATTTAAGATTCTTTTTGAAGCATACTTTCTAATATTTTGTCGGTTTAGAACTTACGCTCGTTGCCTGCCATATGGATCGTTATCCTAGAGTGGGCTTGGATACTTTGTAATAAACCGGTGGATTTTTGATTTTTCTGTAAGTTTTCTTATGCAATTCCTAACGATTTTTATTTTTTTCACCAGACCCAATTGACTGAATAAGAAGCTCAAGGCTATTCTCCCCACCTTCATCTGATATCCCACTTTGTCGTATGCCACTAGATAAGACGATTGCCAAATCTGGATTCAACAAAGCTCCCATAATATTTTCCGCAGCAAAATTATCCTCTTCCAACACAACAACTCCCTGTCGAGCTTCCAAGTAGGCAGCGTTGTGTCTTTGATGATCATCTCTAGATGTTGGCAAAGGAACCGTGAGACATGGGTTTCCCGACTGAGCAATTTCACAAAGGCTGGTCGCCCCAGAGCGAGAAATGACCCAGCGCGATTTAGCCAACAGAGAAGGCACATCTGGGTGAGAGTCGAGCACTTCCATATCCGTGTGGATTCCACGGTCCGCTTCAATCACTTCTTCTCGGCGTCCCGGGCCTGCTATGTGGAGAATCTTCCACTCTTCGGGCAACAGTGGTGGTAACTTTTGATTGAGGGCCAGTGCTCCTTGGGAACCACCTAACACCAACAAATCGTAGTCTTTTTTGTTTGGTTTAGGACTAGCAGGGCGAACTGGATTACCCGTCAGGTGTTGATGGCTGTTTCGCAGCTTTTTCCCAACCAATGGGAAGGTGAGAAATATTTTTTTTGCAAAAGGAGCTAACATCCGGTTCACTCTTCCGGGAACTGCGTTTTGCTCGAAAAGAAAAAGGGGACAACCATGGAGAATCGCCCAAACCCCAAGGGCAGCTGAACTGAAGCCACCAAATCCCAAAATGGCCACAGGGTGTTCTTCCTTATTTCTCTTGGAAAGCTCCTTCATCACCCACATCATTTTTTTCAGTCGGTTCCCCAATTTAGATTTGGGAGGTCGAGTCATCTCAACATCTTGGGCTCGACAGAGATCTTCTTCAACAGCCTTTCCTTCTCCAAAATATCTAACCCGGTACCCCTTAGCAACTAGGCCTCTTCCAATGACAACTCCTGGTAAAAAGTGGCCACCGGTTCCTCCACAGGCGATCCAGAGAGTTGGTGAGGGCATGGCGTACAATCTTGAAGGAAGACCCTATGATCAGTCTTTCTCCTCCCTCTACAAGTCCCTTTGGCCCAACTCCTCCACTTTCCCTTCTGGCTTGGGGATTTCGTCATGGCCCAACCCTTTACCCATCGGTGGTGCCAGCACTTTAAGGAAGAAAGGAAAATCGCCGTCGTCGATCCCTCTTTGAAAAAACTTCTCGAGCGCAGTGGATTAGATGTCGAAATATGGGTTTTCGGAAAAAATGATCGTCAGGCCCTTCTTCAAAAATTGAGAAGCGATCAACCTGATGCTGCTTGGGTGATGACCAACTCCTTCGGTTCCATCCTTCCTTACTGGAAGTCTGGTGTGACCAAACGATATGGCTTTGGAGGGTCTTGGAGTCGGTTTCTACTAACGAACAGAGCAGATCGCTCCCTCCTATCTCTCCCCCAAGGAGAGCGCTGGCTAAAGGCTTTCGACCTCGGGCCAATCGATGAGCCACCGACCTGGCTTGACTTGGACTTTTCTCCCAATCATCCTCCTCACCTTCTCGTGTTTCCCGGAGCCAAATATGGCCCAAGTAAACAGTGGGATGCCAAAGCTTATGCCGAAGTGATTTCCCAAGCCATTGCCTCTGGTTGGAAGGCCACCCTTGTGGG
>Ga0066605_10001855_pt1 | contig 13827 bp, 10 predicted proteins | sample SaaInlLV_DNA_10m_FD_60385 | JGI IMG/M metagenome (GOLD analysis project Ga0066605, IMG submission 60385) | Marine microbial communities from expanding oxygen minimum zones in the Saanich Inlet - SI075_LV_DNA_10m | ecosystem: Environmental > Aquatic > Marine > Unclassified | place: British... | reverse complement strand
GCTTATCCAGAAAAAGTCTCTGCAGAAAAACATATTTCAGAGAAAAACAGTACAGAGAAAAACAGTACAGAGAACAATTCTTCTAAGAAAAAGAGCGCAACCCGCCATGCAAATGCTCAAACGTGCGATTTGCGCCAACGATGTATAGACGATTTAGAAGAGTCCAGAAGGTTCGTTAAACGATCCAAAGAATCCTTAGTAGGGATAACCAAGCGGCCGCAAACGACTGTTGCTGATAAAAAAGATCATCAGCAAATTGGCTATCAGCGGTCATTGCTGGGCTTAGCGCCTACGGACTCAACTCAGGGGGTCAACCTCGCAGTAATCAGGCCCTCTGTTCAGAAAAAAATTCGCGTCAACGTGAAGAAACAAGAGCAGCAAAAGCGTAAGCAGGCGGGCATTTTAATTTGTAGGCATTTAGTCGCCGCGTTGAAGATACAAGCGGCCCATGACCAAAACGCTATTACCAATTAGCCTCTGTTTGTCATGAACCAAGAGCGAGCAGCTCGCATGCGGCTGCTAGGCGTCCGCTGGAATCAGCTATGCATCCATTTTTGATGCAGCGGAATGTCATCAGGTAGACGGTGGTGAGGCAGGGCATCGCTCACATGGTTAGCGCTGTCGGCTTTGCCAAATAGCGACGGGTCATCCATTGATCCAACTTTAATGATGACACCCTCTTTGAATCCAGGCGCTCTGGTGAAAAGGTGTGTGCCGCAATGTTCACAAAATTCTCGAGTTATAGCGTGCTCGATATCATCTCGAGTAAAGCCCTTAACCGCGCCTTGTACAAGGGTAAATCCATCAATTGGCATGGTCATAACCAAGACGTTCGCGCCGCCAGTAATATACTGGCATTCGCGGCAATAGCATTCTGCTCTCATCATGGGATCGCCGTTGGCTTCATAGCGTATCGCCCCACAGTAACATCCACCTTGAACTTTCATAATCCTACTCCGAGGGTTTGCGTTTGGCCGTTTGTCTAAATGGCTTTTTGAGCTCTGCCAGATTGGCAGCGTCATACATCTGTGTTGCGCTCAATCCTACCTTAAATCCTTGCCAACCCAGCCTGCCTGAGGCTGTATTTTCATTAAACAAATTTGGTCACTAGCGGTTAATTGGGATATTTTTTTCTTTTCGATACCAGCTATGATTGGCGCTGAATTTTTTCCTGCGCCGCAAGGTTGTCAATATGCTTATCGCGCAGCTAGAAAATTGTTACTGGCATTTCACTATTCGTTTTTTAGTCGCCGTAGTGAATGAGTAGCTGTTTGAACTTCGCGGTCATTTTATGCGGAGGTTCTTGCAAGTTTTTTGAAAAAGTTCTTTTAAATCGTGCGTCCCTACTTTTGCTTTTTTAGTTGGAGAGAATTCAATGTCGTCAGAGTTAGCGTTGGCAAACATACGCGCCAAGCCAGTCGAAGCAACAATGTTGCCCAGACCATTTGAAATAGAAGAGTTGCCAACTCCGGCGTTGATCATAGATAAGCCTGCGTTGGAGGCGAATGTTGCCAAAATGTCTGCGCATTTGACCAGTCATGGTAAAGGCTTTAGACCTCACGCAAAAACACACAAGTGCCCGCTTATTTCGCGCATGCAGATAGAAGCTGGGGCAGTGGGCGTGTGCGCGGCAAAAGTCAGTGAAGCCGCTGCGCTATTGCATGGGGGGGTATCTAAAATCCTCATCACTTCACCCATATCCACGTTAACTAAAGCGCGGATTTTGGATACCCTTTTACTGGGCCAAAAAAACATTCGCATTGTGGTGGATTCTCTCCATGGCTTTGAATTGCTTGCTCAAGCGATTTCGGCTGATTCGACGTTAGGGATTTTAGTGGATCTGGATGTATCAATGGGTCGAACCGGTACGAGAGACAATGATTTGCTCCTGACGCTTGTTGAACGTATTGAAAAAGACGATCGGTTCTATTTTTCGGGTGTCCAACATTACGCTGGGCATTTGATGCACTTGGCTGATTTTGACAAGCGCCGGGAGAAATCCCTGAGTTCGTGGCAGCGCCTAGAAGATAAATTTTTGTTGCTGGAAAAACACGGTATTGATGTTGATGTGGTCACCGGTGGCGGTACCGGCACTTACGATATTGATGTGGAAGTTGCCAGAATGACTGACCTGCAAGTGGGCAGTTACATATTCATGGATGAAGAGTACCGTGCCATTGGCAGTGCTCAAGGTGACCGCTTTAATGAATTTGAACTGTCTTTAAGTGTGGCATGCACGACCATAAGCCAGCCGCAGAGCGCCACTATTACTGTTGATGGCGGGTATAAGGCTTTTGCTTCAGACAGCGTTAATCCGGTTTGCGATGATATTCCTGATGTTGAATTTCGATTTGCCGGTGACGAGCACGGCGTGTTGATTCTCGCCGAGGGTCAACAAGAAATTCAGTTAGGACAAGTTATTCGTTTCGCCACGCCGCACTGCGACCCAACGGTAAATCTGCACGAATATTATTGGGTAATGGAAGCAGATGGCATGGTGCATAGCTGTTGGCCAATCACCGCTCGCGGTTGTTCTTGGTAGCCGATTACAGTTGAGTCTACAGTTAGTTAAAAGGGGTTGGTTCACTACATGCTGGATATAGTTATAACGGGCGGCTGGTTGATGCTGCCTATTCTTCTTTGTAGCGTGGTAGTCGGCGCTATTTGCTTGGAGCGTTGGTGGACGTTGCGGCGTGAAGAGGTCATACCTGCGGAATTGCTGAGCCAATTGCAGAGCAGCCAAACTTGGTCAAGTGATAGCAAGGCTTTGGCGGAACTCGCCGTTGCCTCGCCTTTGGGTTACGTAATTGCGGCGGGTTTGAATGGTATAGATCTTCAGACTGACGCTTTTCAGCGGGTCATGCAGTCAACTATCGACAATGTCGCCCATGAGCTTGAACGCTACTTAACTTTAGTCGGCATTATTGCCTCCATTACGCCACTAATGGGTATTTTGGGCACGGTCTTTGGCATGATCGACGTCTTTAGCACGTTGGTTTCAGCAGGCCAGGGAGACGCAAAGATTCTGGCAGGCGGTATTTCAACTGCGTTGGTAACAAGTGCCGCTGGGTTGTCAGTGGCTATTCCGGCTTTGATAGCCCACCGATTTTTCTTGCGCAAGGTGGATGAATTGATCTTGGAGATAGACAGTATTAGCCAGCGCTTTTTCGATCGTCTGCGGGTTGATGTCAGTGCGGACTCTCATTGATGGAAAACTTAGGTACAGCTTTCTCAGCAGCCTCAGCAACACCTGCTGGATTGCGCCTTTGCGCGTGTTATCAGCACGTTGTGAGACATCCATAGCGTGAGGCGCTCTAGAGCCAGTCGTCGCGAAGCGACAGTAGAGCTAACGCCGCTGATAGATGTGGTTTTTTTACTGCTCATATTTTTTATGGTGTCTACCAGCTTTGTGCAAAATCAGGCGTTGAATGTTGATCTTCCTCAAGCTAACGGTGATGCTCAGCCAAACGAGGATTTATTTATTAATGTTGTAGTGCAGCAAAATGGGCGCTATGAAATAGAGGGCAGTATCGTAGTGGATACATCTCTTCAAGGGCTTGCTAAAACGCTTCAAGCAGTTGTTGAAAAAAATGCCGCACGAAGGACAAGTTTGCCTGTAGTTATTAGCGCCGATGCAACTGCTACTCATCAATCAGTGGTGCGAGTTATGGACGCTTGTGCGCAGGTAGGATTAACTCAAATTAGTTTGGCCACCCAGCCAATATTAGAACCCCCAAAGGAATAGGCTACATTTATGGCTCAACCAGCTATAGCGAAACCATCGGATTGGCAAACTTATCGAAGACTGTTGCGATATGTGGGGCGGTATTGGTTCATTATGACAGTCTCTGTAGTGGCCTTTTTGTTTGCTGCCGGTGCCGAAGCCTATTTTGTTAAGTTGTTTGGTGAGCTGATTGATCAATGGGATGATTTAAAGGTTAGGGCGGCGGCATCAATACCCGCCATGATGGTGGCGGTGACGCTGGTGCGCGCCGTAGGTACCATCGTTGGCGAAACAGCGATGGCGCGGATATCTTTTGGCGTGGTGTACAACCTACGCGAAGAGTTGTTTGCTCAGGTTTTGAAATTACCTAGTCGTTATTTCGACAACGAATCACAAGGGCACATAGTTTCCCGTATTACTTTTACGGTAACGCAGCTAAGAGATACCGGTACCGATGCGTTACGCTCACTGATACAGGATGGCGTCAAGGTTATTGCGTATCTCGGCCTGATGATTTTTCAAAGTTGGCAGCTTACGCTTTTGTTTATCGGCACCGCGCCGGTTTTGGCTTTGGTGGTGGTGTTTGCTAGTAGTCGGTTCCGCAAAATCAGTCGGCGTATTCAGCATTCAATGGGTGACGTGACTCACGTTGCCTCCGAGGCCGTGAATGGTTACAGGGTAGTAAAAGTATTTGGCGGTAAGTCCCACGAAGAGCAGCGTTTTTTGGGCGCAAATAAGGTTAATCGTCAGCAAAATCTAAAAATGGCGGTGACTCGTGTCCTTAGTTCACAGATAAACGAAACCATTATCGCCACGGCTTTGTGTGGTTTGATCATTATGCTTTACCGCCCAGAAATAGGTGGTGGTTTGACTAGCGGCGAAGCGGTGACGTTTCTTGTGCTTGCCGGTATGTTGGGAAAGCCTATTCGCAAGCTCTCCGAAGTTAATGCGAAACTGCAGCGCGGCTTCGCAGCGGCGGAAGACATATTTGCTCAATTAGATTCGCCTATTGAGGCGGATAGCGGCACGCATAGTGTCGAAAAGGCTACAGGAGCATTGAAGTTCGATAACGTCGATTTTGCCTATAATGAGCAAGGCCCCAATGTGCTCAGTAAAATCTCACTGAACATTCAGCCAGGACAGAGCGTAGCGTTAGTAGGGCGGTCGGGTAGCGGCAAGTCAACCTTGGCCAGCTTATTGCCACGGTTTTATGAAATAGGCGGCGGCGCTATCACCCTAGATGGTATCGACTTGAGAGATTATGAGATGAACAGCCTCCGGCGGCAGATCTCAGTTGTAAACCAACAAGTCACACTCTTTAACGATACATTGAGAAATAACATTGCTTATGGTGATGCCAAGGACGCATCAGATGAGGATATTAAGGTAGCGTTGGATCGCTCCTACGCTAGTGAATTTGTTGACAAGCTGCCAGACGGGATTGATACGGTGGTTGGCGATGACGGTGTCTTGCTCTCCGGCGGTCAAAGGCAGCGTATCGCTATAGCCAGAGCGCTGCTGAAAGATTCGCCTATCCTAATTATGGATGAGGCTACATCTGCATTAGACAATGAATCAGAAAAATATATTCAGGCCGCTCTAGAAGAGGTCATGACTGGCCGAACCACACTTGTCATTGCTCACCGGTTATCAACTGTAGAGTCTGCTGACGTCATTGTAGTTTTAGATCAAGGTCAAGTTGTTGAGCAGGGCGATCATAAGTCGCTATTGAATCAAGGTGGGCACTATGCAGAGCTTTATGCCGCTCAGTTTCAAGATGAGTCGGATCCTGAGTTGGAAGATGAATTTTCGATGCTGGGGAATGCTGGAACACTGAATTTGGCCAATGCTAAAAGTATGGCTAAGGTTAATTCCTTTATTGACCGCTCCGCTAATATCTTGAGCCAAGCTTGGTATACCAACGCTTGGTGGCCGAGTATTTTGACCCCTCTTTCTTGGTTCTACGGCTGGGTTAGCCAACGTCGGGCGAATGTTTATCGATCAGGTAGTAAAACGCCAGGGCGCACTTCATTACCCGTTATTGTAGTGGGTAACATTACTGCTGGCGGCACCGGTAAGACGCCGCTGGTGATATGGCTGGTTGAGGAGCTGCGTCGTCGCGGATTTAGTCCAGGTATTGTCTCCAGAGGGTATAAAGGCAGCCTCAGTCACAAAGGGGGACTAGTGCCCCTTCACGCAGACCCGTTACATTATGGTGATGAGGGTGTGCTGTTGAAAAACAGGTTAAATTGTCCAGTTGCCATAGCGGCAGACAGAATGAAAGCGTTAGATTTTTTGCAATCCGAAAATTGCGATGTGGTGATTTCCGATGACGGCCTGCAACATCATGCAATGGGCCGTGATGTGGAAATTGTTGTTTTAGATGGGGTTCGCGGAGTAGGTAATGGTCGGCTGTTGCCGGCAGGACCTCTCAGAGAGCCGGTAAGCCGGTTAGATCATGTAGACCTTGTCATTTCCAATGCGCAAGCCTCCGGTCTGGTGAGCAGCGAAATTGTCATGCGTCCTAAGGTCCGATACTTTAGAAGTCTTGCGGACGGTCAGCAGGTAAGTGCTGCGGAGTTTTTGCAGCAACATAGCGCTGTCCGCGCCGTTTGCGGTATCGGCAATCCAAGTCGTTTCTTTTCCACCTTATCTGAATTGGGCTTTCTAGTGGAGCCTGAAGCTTACAGTGATCATCATCTATTCACTGGCGAAGAGGTCCGGTTTTCTGATGTGTTGACTGTAGTTTGTACGGAAAAAGACGCTACCAAGTTAGTTCAGTTAGACGTTGATTTGTCTAACGTGTGGTCTTTGGATATTGATGTTGTGTTCGATGATGATATAGCCAGTGCTCTGGCCACTACGCTGGCCGAATGCGGTATAGCGCCGATGGTGCCAATGGTGCCAACGATAGAGGCGCAAAACACGCTAGCCGTACCGCAAGAGGCAGGAGTTTAGTTATGGCCATGCACGTTGTTATACCGGCTAGATACGCCTCTTCACGATTGCCGGGTAAACCCTTGGCCCGTATCAACGGCGTACCGATGATTGTTCACGTGGCCGCGCTGGCCAGCAACACTATGGCTGACGATGTAGTGGTCGCGGTGGATGATCAGCGTGTGTTGGATGTGGTTGCGGACGCGGGCTATCAAGGGGTAATGACTCGTGCAGACCACCCCTCTGGATCAGACAGAGTGATGCAAGTAGCTGACGAAATGGGTTGGGGCGATGAAGACCTTGTGATCAATATTCAAGGCGACGAACCTATGTTGCCGCCACAAATTGTAGATGACTTGCTTAAGGCAATGGTTGCTAGGGCAGATATCGAGATGGCGACGTTGTCCGAACCCATTACAAACAGGCGCGATTTTTTGGACCCTAATGTTGTGAAGGTGTTGGTTGGAAACGGTTTGCGGGCAATTAATTTTTCTCGCGCTCCGACACCTTACCCTCGCGAATCCATTGACGATGAGGAATTGTTTGATGCCTTTATGCAAAGCGACGTGGCCCGACGGCATATTGGTATCTATGGTTTTAGGGTCGCGGGGCTGCGAACTTTTGTCAATTTGGGTGAGTCCAGATTGGAACGCATTGAAAAGTTGGAACAGTTGCGCTGGATAGAGGCAGGTAGAGATTTGCTGGTGCTAGATGTAAGTCAAAGCGTACCGGGCGGTGTGGATACACCAGAAGATTTGGCTAGGGTGCAAAAAGAATTTGTGAGCAGGTAATGCCTGCTCACAATGCAAAAGGCTTGTTAGGGTTCTAAGTTACCTATTTGAGGTTACTTAGGTGCCATACGGATACCGCCGTCTAGCCGTATCGTTTCGCCGTTCAGATAGGAGTTTTCTACAATCTGCTTGGTCAGTGACGCGTATTCTGGGGGTAGGCCCAAACGCTTAGGGTACTGAACCATATCGATTAGTGGGTCTCTTACTGCATCAGGTGCGCCCGCCATCATCGGTGTGTTGAATATGCCAGGTGCGATTGTGCAGATGCGTACGCCTTGGCGAGATAAATCACGAGCGATAGGTAAAGTCATGCCTGCAACACCGGCTTTACTAGCCGAGTAAGCTGCTTGGCCAATTTGGCCGTCATAAGCTGCAACCGATGCAGTGTTGATTACAACACCTCTTTCTAACGCTTCACCTTCTGGTTCGTTCAACTGCATGATCGCAGCACACTTACTCAGAACTGAGAATGTACCGATCAGGTTCACTTGAACGATAAAGTTGAATTTCGCTATGTCTAAAGCACCTTCACGGCCTACGGTTCTGGAAGCAGCGCCAATACCCGCACAATTCACATTGATATGGATCGCGCCAAAATCTTCATGGATTTGGTTGATCGCAGCTGTTACGGATGCGTCATCGGTAACGTTTACTTGGTAGGCTTTCGCGTCGCCAAGTTCTTTTGCTGTAGCATTTGCTAAATCTTCATTCAGATCTAGAATCGCAACTTTACCGCCATTAGCGATGATCATTTCTGCACTGGCTCTTCCGAGACCGGATGCGCCGCCAGTAATGACAGCGACTTTTCCTTGGATATTCACATGAATTCCTTTAGTTAGTTTCAATCAGTCCGCTAGTATACCCTAAGCTTTTACGGAATCAGCCATCGCCTGTGAATCTCATATCAAATTTTATAGAGGAATCTGAAGCCCAAGTGCTTGAACATTGGTTGCTCAGCTCATCGCAGGTCACATGGCAACAGGAGCAGTTCAAAATTTACGGGAGAGAGGTGTTAGCACCGCGGGAAATAGCTTGGTGTGGCGATGCGGGTCTCAACTACAGGTACACCCAGCTAGATCATAGAACCAAGGGCTGGCCCGAGCCCCTAGCCGCGCTCAGAGATCGTATTCAGGAGGCTTTAAATCAGCCGTTTAACTTTTTGCTCATGAATAAGTATGTAGATGGCAGTCAATATATGGGCTGGCACAGGGACGATGAGGTAGGTTGTGCGGGCAAAATTGCATCGTTGAGCGTTGGCGCAGTCAGGCGCTTTGCCATAGACCTAAGTGCTGACTCTGGGGCTGAAGGGGTGCGGGAGAGCGTGGATTTGGCCAATGGATCATTGCTCTTCTTTGACGGCCGCCAGCGGCATTGTTTGCGCGCTACAAAACGCCCGGTGGGTGTGCGAATTAATCTAACATTTCGGAATCTAGCGTTTTGAATATCCAACCTGAATATCCTCTTGAGAACACGTTTGGTCTTACCTCTCGCGCTCAGTGGGGGGGGGCAATTGAACAGCTAACAGACGTTGCCGCAGCTCAGGACTTCGCCGAAAAGAACAACTTGTCGATGACTTGTCTGGGTGCAGGTTCTAATGTGATTTTGCAGCCTAAAGTCGCTGGTCTTTTCTGCTCCATGCGCATCGAAGGCATTAATGTCGTAGAGGAATCCTCGGAGTCTGTGTTAGTTGAGGTGGGCGCCGGCGTAGTTTGGCATGAACTGGTCATGGAAAGCTTGAGCCGAGGCTGGTTTGGCTTAGAAAATTTGGCGCTAATTCCGGGCTCAGTTGGCGCGGCGCCTGTGCAGAATATAGGTGCTTATGGGGTAGAGGTTGCACAACTGATTGTTGGCGTAAATATTGTCGATGGCTTGCGCGAGAGCCGCCAGATAGCGCAAAAGGATTGTCAATTTGCCTACCGTTCGAGCGTTTTTAAGGCTCAGCCAGATTGGACCATTGTCTCTGTTGTGTTTCGACTCTCCAAGTTGCCTGTTATTGAAAACAGCTATCCTGAGTTGCAGCGTGTACTGCAAGGTTTGCCTGTCGCAGAACCTAGTCCCCAAGAGGTTGCGGATTGCGTTATTGCGCTGCGTCGGGGCAAGCTTCCAGATCCTGCGGAATTCGCGAACGTAGGCAGTTTTTTTAAAAACCCTATTGTCACTATCGAGGTGGCGCGCGCGATGCAAGCACTGGGCTTTAAAGCCTTTGTCCATGGTCAGGGTTATAAGTTGTCTGCAGCGCAATTGATTGATCGCGGTGGTTGGAAGGGTGTTCGGCAGGGCGATGTAGGCTGCTGGTTGCAGCAACCTTTAGTCATTGTTAATTTTGGCGGCGCTCAGTGTGCAGACATCCTCAGCTTCGCCAAGGATGTCGCTCACAGTGTGTTCGAGCAATATCAGGTTCAGCTAGAGCTGGAACCGTCGCTGCTTTCCTGAGAACTATTGCTCTGCGGCTGTATTAAAACGCCTTGCTTGCGTAGCGCGTTTTCGCGCTCCCGCCGTTTGACTTCACGCGGGTCGTTGGACGCTCGTCCTGGCGCTCGGGCAGGCGCAGTTGCTGTGCTTGGCTCAGGTTCTTTAGCTTCTTCCTTAACCTTTTCAGCCTCCTCAACAACAGCCTCGGAGGGCGTGTTGGTTTTGTCTGTCGGTGTTACCGGTGCTTCCTCTGATGCCTCTTCTTCGACAACATTTTGTGACTCTACCGCTGCGGCGTTTTGAGTCTCTGTTTCTGCTTCAGCCTCAGCCTCAGCCTCAACCTCAACCTCAACCTCAGCTTTAGCTTCCATCACCTCTGCGACTACTTCAGCTACGCTGTCATTGCTCGCGTCCTGTGTTTCTACAGTGCTTTCAGTAACATCGGCAGTTGCTGGGGAATGGCTGACTTCTGGCATTTCGGCAGAGTTAGCTGCTAACTCATCTTTAGACTCGCTGTTGTCGTTTGTATTTGCAGAGGCTTTTGCGCCACGATTCCGTGGATCATTGCTGGCTCTTCCACGCGGCTCTTTGCTAGCTTGCTCTTGCTTTGCAGAGTTTGCCTGAGCTTTATCAGCCTGACTCTCAGTGGTGGCCTTGGTCGCGACAGCTTTTGATTTTTCATCGGCTTGGCCGCTGTCCACTTTGCTAATGGGGGTTTTAATTTCGCTATTGCGCGGTGGCGCTGAACGATCTCGAAGCGGCTGCCGTTTACTCTTGGCTAAAGTTTCTTCCGAAGGTTGACGCTCTTCTTTAGGCACAACTACGAAAGGCTTAGATTCCTTTTTTGCGGCTGGTTTTTTGCTTTGCTCTGAAGTGTCGTCGCGGCGATTTTCTCCACGGCGCTTGTCCTCACGGCGCGGGCTACGGCGCTCCTCGCGATTTGAGTCTCTATTTGAGCGCTCATCTGATTTATGCTCGCCTTTGCGGTTGTCGTCTCGCTTTGTGTCATCGGACTGGCCGCGCTTTGAGCGATTATCTTGACCGTTACTGTCTTTTCTTTGACGGCCTTCTGTTTTGCGATCGTCGTCGTTACGGCGGCGATTGCGCCCACCATTTTCACGATTGCTGTCGCGATTACTGTCACGATTGCCGTCTCTACCGCCATCTCGACCACTGGGCGCAGGTTTACGCCCAGGTTGCTCTTCTACCGCTGCTTCGTCAGAGAACAAGCTGCTGACTATGCGTTTAAATAGACTCGGTGTTGAGGACTTAGGTTCGGCTTTCGCCGCAACTTCAGCGGGCGCGGGAGGCGCAGTTTGAATTTGTGTTTTAACAGCGGCTTGAGGTTTCGCAGGCAATGCCGTATCTGTTGGGATTTCTTGCTGCTGGGCCTGATTAGCAAGGTCTGAAAGCACATTGCTGGGTACTTCGCCTTCGCCCTCTACGTGATCATCGCGGAGACGTTCAACAAGGTAGTGGGGTGTTTCCAAATTAGTATTTGGAATAATGACAATATGCGTACCGGTGTGTTGTTCAATTGTTGCTAAGTCGCCACGCTTTTCATTAAGCAAAAATGCGCCAATAGCCAATGGCACTTGCACGCGAATAACTGCGCTGCGCTCCTTCAGAGATTCCTCTTCCAAGACTCTAAGAATGGCTAATGCCAGTGACTTTGTGTCTCTGATCCGGCCTTGGCCATTACAGCGAGGGCATAGTCCAGTGCTTATTTCTTCTAATGAGGGGCGTAAACGCTGGCGGCTCATTTCCATCAGACCGAAGCGAGAAATACGGCCTGTCTGAATGCGCGCTCTGTCGGTTTCTAGTGCGTTGCGCATGCGGTTTTCAACTGCACGCTGATTTTTGGGGTTCATCATGTCAATGAAGTCGATAACGACCAGGCCGCCAATGTCACGTATGCGCAGTTGTCTTGCTATTTCATCCGCTGCCTCAAGGTTGGTATTGAGGGCAGTTTCTTCAATATCATGGCCCTTGGTAGCGCGAGCAGAGTTGATATCAATAGAAACAAGGGCTTCAGTGGGGTCAATTACGATACTGCCACCGGCGGGCAATTTAACCGTGTGTTCATAAGCCGTCTCAATTTGGCTCTCGATTTGGTAGCGGCTGAATAGCGGAATTGAATCATCGTACGCTTTTACTTTATCTGCATAGTGAGGCATTACCTGAGCGATGAATGCCGAAGCCTCTTCAAATGCCGCATCGCCTTCAATAAGGACTTCGCCGATATCTGCGCGTAAGTTGTCTCTAATTGCTCGAATGACGGCGCTGTTTTCTTGGTACAGGAGCGAAGGTGTGGGTTCTGTCTCGTCTGCATTTTGTATGGCTTGCCATAGCTGCAAGAGATAGTTTAAGTCCCAGTTCAGCTCTTCTGAGCTGCGGCCAACGCCGGCGGTGCGAACGATGACGCCCATGCCATCTGGAATTTCAATTTGTGCTAACGCGTCGCGTAATTGGTCTCTTTCCTCACCTTCGATACGACGGGATATGCCGCCAGCTCGCGGGTTGTTCGGCATGAGGACCATGTAGCGGCCGGCTAGGCTTAAAAAAGTGGTAAGGGCTGCGCCCTTGTTGCCGCGCTCTTCCTTTTCAACCTGAACCAATATTTCTTGGCCTTCGCCAACGAGTTCTTGGATGGGTGAGCGACCGCCACCTTTCTTTTTGAAATATTCTCGAGAGATTTCTTTCAGCGGTAAAAAACCATGTCTTTCTGATCCGAAGTCGACAAAAGCCGCCTCTAGACTAGGTTCTACACGGGTGATTTTTGCTTTGTAGATGCTGGATTTTTTCTGTTCCCTGGCGACGTTGTCGACATCTAGGTCATAGAGTTTTTGTCCATCAACAAGCGCAATCCGAACCTCTTCGGGTTGTCTTGCATTGATTAGCATTCTTTTCATTTGTCATAAGTCCTGTAAGAGCTGATGCTCAATTGCCATATTCTGAGCTCGGCACATTTTTTGGACGTTATAGTGGGGTACGAGGTGGGATTGCAGTGATATGACCGGCTTAGATTAATCTAGGTCCGGTGAGGCGCTTCGATTCAATATGTCGCTTAAACTCACATAGCGCACTTACTTAAAGCCGTATTGTTAAAGGCCTAGTGCTTCTATGCGCTAAATCACCGTATGCTAATACCTCCTGTAATGCGAGGCGCATATGCTGACGTGGGCGATCTCTTGACGATCCTTATGCTCAGAGCAATTTAACGTGGGCTTAAACCACAGACTGCTGAGCTTTCTCGTCTTTATATTTTCGTCGTTACGCTTTCTTTTTCTGGGATTCGGCAGGCTACCTGCTCGAACCGCTAATATCATTATTCTGTAATCTCTGCGGATACTAATCCGCGCTCTTCTACGACCGGCCAATTATCAATATGACCATTTTATGCGTCGGCAAATAAGCCAAACGCCAAAATGCAGCTCTTAAGTCGCTTTCGTCATCAGGCTATGGCATGTCTGCCCTGATGCAATCACTATTTCGTCGAATATATTGGTGCCTTAGGCACCTCGTTAAATTAGAGCGCTATTTAAAAAGCGTTCTAAGAGTGGTCTAAGAGAACTTCTCTCAAAGGCCTAAATCTTGAATAAGACATTTTATTTCTTATTCTGATGTTCTATGAGCCCCTAATAACGCTGGGTCTCAGTCCAAATTTGTCACGTAGCTGCCGTATACCAAGCCTTCACATACCTAACGTGTACTGCTGAGTCATTAGGCATGGCCAAAAGGTTCCTGCAAAAGTTCTTTCAAACAAAGTCTTTTTAAACAAGGTCTTTTTAATCAAAGTCTTTCTAACTAAGTCTTTCGAGCGAAGAAAGAGGGCCTGTTTTAGCCGATATACACACGTTACAAGCAATTACTGCGTTAGCGATAAAATCCATTTGCATATTGCAGATGCACATCGTCACTCAAGCTGTAAACTAGCCTGCCATGTAAAATCTCGGATGGATG
>Ga0066605_10001854_pt1 | contig 13827 bp, 11 predicted proteins | sample SaaInlLV_DNA_10m_FD_60385 | JGI IMG/M metagenome (GOLD analysis project Ga0066605, IMG submission 60385) | Marine microbial communities from expanding oxygen minimum zones in the Saanich Inlet - SI075_LV_DNA_10m | ecosystem: Environmental > Aquatic > Marine > Unclassified | place: British... | reverse complement strand
TGGCGTGTCTCCCCAGACCATATTGGTGAACAGGCTCAACGTCCCTGCACCCACCTGACCAAAGTCATAGGAATAGCCCACGGAGAAGGCATCCTCACCGGCGCGGTCAAAGTCGTTAATAATGATAGAGAGATAATTGGCGGGGTTGCCGTAAGGCTTCTGAATATTGCCACCCTCATCTGTAGTGCTGGCTGCGATCCGGAATTTTTGCCGGCCGGACACCCACTCAAGCCGGCCCGAGATCAAATGCGTTGAAAAATTGCCAATCAATTCCTGCCCCATACTGCGCTGTGAAGTCCAAGAGAGATCTGCCCACAAACTGGTCTCCCCTGAAAACGTAAAGCGTTTCTCTGCCTTGGCGAAAGTTGTATTGAACAAATCTGGCGTGCGCTGGTGGAGCACGCCATAAACGGAGTTATCGGGCATCCGATATCGCACGCCCCAGAAGGTCAGTCCATCATCTGTGCCCTCAGCTCCCGCGGCCTCCGACATAGAGATGAATTTATCGCTGTCTTTGTATTTGATCGCATTTACATAGCCCGCCATGTAAGCAAGGCCGTCGCCGGGTTTGTTGCCAATGCCGACCGCTTCAAAGGTGTTCGGGATCATGCGAAGGTCGTGCTTGCCTAGATACGGCAGATCGAGCGTTTGACGACCGACTCGAATACCGTGGTCACCGAAAAGGCGCACGGTCGCAAAAGCCTCGCTCACAACCGAAAAACCCTCGGGACCAGGCTTAAAAAGCTGGGTGCCATCTTTCTCTTCAGGACCATATAGCTTTTGCGAGGTGGCAAGCGTGGCACCAAGCCGAATACGGTCCTGCCACCAGCCCGATCGGAACTCCAGCCCGCCCCCGAGCGCCCACCCGGCGCGCGTATCAGCAACGTCGTAATCGCGATGCAAGTAATAGGTTCGGGGCTTCAACACCAGTTCAGCACCCTCGAAGAACCACCTAGAGCGAACGGCATCAGTGCCAATCTCATCCATTTTGGTGTCCTGATTAGGCTCTTCGTCAATGACTCGATCATCCTCATCAGCGGCTTCCTGGGCACAAAGCTGACCCGCAAAAGTAACTGCAAAGCACAATGGAATGAGACTCGAGAATAGTTCCCGACCAACCTGAACAATGTGGTCGAGCGCCGTATTGGCACCTTGGCCTGCAGTCGACATCAATAGAAACTCTCCAGCCTCATTCCGATGGCTCTTCTTCTGAGCAAAGCGCTGGCGCCTCGTAGGGAATTTCCATCAATTCAAAATAATTTTGGCCCAGTGCAATATTCCTGAAGGCGTCGTTCTCGAGGACCCTGAGGGCCCGACTCGTCACCTCCAACTCACGGGCATAGTCCTCCCAAGTCTTGTAAGCAGCGGCCACAAAATCGGTGCCCGGGAGAATGCGGGTGGAATAGGCATTGAAAAAGGGTACAAAAATTTCGCCCCAGCGATGATACGAGTTGTAGATTACATCCCAGGAAATATCTAGATACAGGTTGGGATAAGCATCCAAACGCTCTCCCATCAAACGCACATGCTGCGCCGGACTCATCGTTGTCAGTTCTTTTGACAAACCCATATGGGCCCAGACGATCTTATTCTCAGGATAGCGCTTTAAAACGTGATCCATAAGGTGGAGGAATTCGGTCGGATTAGCGTCATTGCCTAAGTCGGAATGCAATGTCACGGGAATGCCACGCTCACGAAAAACTGCCATGAATGGCGCCCAGGCATCAATGCTCTCTATCGTGGCCGGCTCGGCGTTGTTTCCTAATAGGGCCTGCTTCATGATGTTGAGCTCACCCGACCAGGAAAACATGCCTGGAAACTCACGATCATAAAGTTGGATCATCTCGACAGCATTCTCGGCCTGAGCAAGGTCGATGAAGGTCATCGAAAGCGTAATATGAATTTTATCGGGGTCATAGGCAGCAAGCTCCAGTCCATTCACAAAATCATTCTTGATACTGGGAATAGCAGAGACCCCGGGACAATCGAGGTAATAGGCGCAATTGGCATCCAGTTGCAACACCTGGCCGATACCAAAGTAGTTAATAAACCTCACCCCCAACCGGTCGAAGGTCTCCCACAGATGCTGCGCATCCATTGCCGGGCCACCAAAGGGCTTGGGATGAAAATGACTGTCGACCACGGCGGTATAGGGCTGAGCAGCACGATCAAAGCAGTAGTCTTCCACTTCGCCCGCCCTGAAATGCGCCAGCGTATGATCCGGTGCGGGCAATTTCCGCCAGTCGAGCTCCGAGGCTGGCGCCACACCGGGGGGGAGCGTGGAGGACACCACATCACCAGCACCACTAGGGTCCACCGTAACGCTGTTGGCGCAACCCAAAAATGAGCTCATTAAAAAAACTGTCAGTACGCGCGTAATCTGTTGGTAAAGCATGAGTGGGATCTCGTCCTGTAAGTAAATCAATTTGGCTAGTCCTGAGCGACAGCCGCATGCAGGGCGCTCGACACCCTAACCGCGACAAACGCGCTACCCCACCGCGTAGCCTAAATAAATGGTTCGCCGTCCGCCACCCCGTAGGCGACAAATTGACGCCGCAGGTGACAGCGCGTGCCCGCGGGCTTGACCTTGGTAACTGATTCCGCGAAGGTCTAGCCCGCATTAACAAAAATACCGGCCTGTAATATGGAACTCGTTGACGGCACGCTTAACATCGATCATTTCCTGACGGTCACGCTGGGTATCGTTGTCTTATTTATTGGCAAACGATTGAACCAGGTCATACCCGCATTCCGCGAATTCAGCATTCCCGAACCGGTCACGGGTGGGCTGCTGGTCTGTATTCTCTTTTATGCCCTGCACGTGTTTGGGGGCATTAGCGTGCAATTCACTCTGGGGGCAAGAGACGTACTGCTGGTGTATTTCTTTACGACAATTGGCATCAATGCCAGTTTTCGAGACCTGTTGGCGGGAGGTAAACCTCTCGTGATTCTGCTGTGCGCGACCATGGTCTTCATGATCATTCAGAATCTTACGGGAATTGGGGTCGCAACCGCTGTGGGCCTTGAACCGGCGGTAGGCCTCCTCGGAGGCAGTGTGTCTCTCATAGGGGGTCACGGCACATCCATCGCTTGGGCACCCATATTTGCCGAGCGTTACGGTATTACGGGCGCCATGGAGCTGGGTATCGCCTGCGCCACATTTGGACTGGTGCTCGCAAGCCTGATGGGTGGACCGATTGCCAAATTTCTCATTCAAAAGCATCAGCTCAGCCCCGAAAGCAACGAGCCTGTGGATGTTGGCATCATGGACGCAGACAAACCGGTGGGCCTGCACTATATGGATGTATTGGACGCCATACTGTCGATCCACATCTGCATTATTATCGGTGTTTTCTTTGACGAGGGGCTCGAGCAGCTCGGCGTCCAACTGCCGCTTTTCGTGAGCTGTCTATTTGCGGGGATTTTGATCACTAATCTGCGCCCAGATGCCCTGCCCCGTATCACCGGGACCAAATGGCCGGCCCGAACACCCGCCGTAGCGCTGATCGCGGATGTATCGCTGGGTACCTTTCTTGCCATGTCACTCATGAGCATGAAACTGTGGGAATTGGTAGAGCTGGCTGGACCACTGGTGCTCATTCTCGGTGCTCAGGTAGCGGTCGCTGCCACCTTTATCATCTTTGTTGTATTCCGGATTATGGGAAAAAACTACGAAGCGGCCGTTGTATCTGCTGGCTTCGGTGGCTTTTCGATGGGTGCTACCCCAACGGCCATGGCCAATATGTCGGCGGTGACCAAGAGTTATGGCGCTTGTCATCAGGCCTTCATCATTGTGCCTTTGGTAGGCGCCTTCTTTATCGATATCGCGAACGTTATCATCATAGAACTGATGCTGAGCTGGTTTGCCTGAGCCGTTAGTTTGACGAACTCCTAGTCTCTGCACGCCAAGGCACTGAGGTGAGCACCCCCTGGCGACGCGCCCTAGTGATTTGCTCCCTGATTTGCGCGGGAGAGGCCATCTTCACCCTGCCCTATCATGTCACACGCTTCTTCCGCCCCACTTTTCTTGAGGTTTTTGAACTCAGTGCAACGCAACTGGGTGTTGCACAAAGCGCCTACGGCTTCATCGCCATGATTGCGTACTTTTTCGGAGGCCCGCTGGCAGATCGTTTTGAACCCCGGTTGCTGCTGGCCAGCTCGCTATGGGCTACTGCACTGGGCGGTGTGTACCTCGCATCCTTTCCTGATGTTTTTGGTGTCATGTTGGTCTGGGGCTTCTTTGGTTTAACCAGCATTCTGCTTTTTTGGGCGACTCTCATTAAAGTCACTCGGGCGTGGGGGGGACACGATCAGCAAGGCATGGCCTATGGCCTGCTCGACTTCGGCAGAGGACTGATCGCGGCGGTACTCGCCTCGGTTGGGGTCTTCGTTTTTTCATCTGCGTTCCCCCTCGGTTACGACGAAGCCACCTTGACCCACAAAGGGGCCGTCTTAAAACAGGTTATTTATGGTTACACCACTGTCACGGCAGCGGTAGGTGTCCTGGTTTGGTTCACACTGAAGGGATTTAGTGAGGGCGATGAAAAATCGAATCAGCACTCCCATAGCCAATTTTTCCGGCAGGTTAAATCTGTCATCCAGCTCAAAGTCGTTTGGCTACAGGCAACGGTTTTAGTCTGTGCCTACACCAGCTACAAAGCCTTTGACCAATACGCCCTCTTTGCCGTTCGGGGGCATGGCATCGACGAAATCGATGCTGCACAGATCGTCACCATTGGCGCATGGACCCGACCCATCGCCGCATTAGTGCTAGGTGTGCTCGGCGATCGCTGGGGGATCTCACGCATGGCACTGGTATGCTTTGTTTTGTTAATCATCAGCCACTCACTTTTTGCTTTCACTGGCACTGCACTTGGCTCTCTGGGCATGATTTTGTTGAATACATTGGTCACGGGTATCGCGATCTTTGGATTGCGTGGTCTCTACTTTGGCTTGCTGGAAGAGGGTCAAGTTCCTCTGGCGCAAACCGGCACAGCTGTCGGAGTGGTCTCTGTGATCGGATTTACGCCAGATGTCTATGTCGCGGCTGTTGCTGGATTTTTGATTGACCAAAGTCCGGGCCTTCTGGGCTTTCAACACCTTTTTGGCATGTTGCTCGTTTTTTCTGTGGTCGGTGCAATCGCCGCTTTACAGTTTCCGAAACACGTCCAGACCCGGACTGATCAAACCACTGCGTAGGTGGCGATAAAACTAGATCGCCATGAAAACAGCGACGCCAACAATAAAGCGTCGCACCCAGCCCTGACTAAAAACCGGTACTGCGCGCCGCCATATATCAGTCCGCCACTGCCGCCACCGGCACAATGTTGACCACACCACCCAACAGGTCTGCCGTTTACAGGAGAAAATACTTAGACGTCACTCCTTTTGGGCGTGGCGACATGACAGGCCGATCTTTTACGTAGCCGATCAGATTAAATCGCGCCTTGGCAACCACAGCGCGACTAATTGCTGTAATAATCGAGCTCAAATCACCGGGGGCAGGCCATGCGAGGCAACTTCTTCAGCGAATTAGTCGTTATCTTGCTTGCCTGCATATTGAGCGCCATGACGTCACCCGCTCTGGCCAACCAGGAAAGCGTTTCCTTACCAAAGGTATTTCTTGAGGGCATCCCCTACGACCTAACGGTTTCCTCTGCCGGAGCGCCCCACGCATCCGCGTTGGGGGTTCCGCCCAAGCTCATTGTCAATGACCGCTCCTACGACGCTCACAAGAGAGGTGACAATTGGGTTTTCCTTGGGGTCGTCGCGCAAGACGCCAACACCGTGCAACTGAGACTGATGGTCAATAACACCCTCGCCAGCGATGGGAGCGTACCGGTGATTCCTGGCTGGGTGTCGATTCTGCCACCCCTACTGGCCATTGGTATGGCATTGCTACTCCGCAGTGTCCTGCCCGCACTGATGCTGGGTCTTTGGCTAGGAGCCTGGGCACTCGAGGGAATGAGCCTTGAGGGAATCTTCTACGGGCTTTTTGATAGCTTTGAAGTGTATGTGGTGAATGCGGTGGCGGATCGCGACCACGTTACCATCATGCTGTTCACCTTCATGATCGCCGGAATGGTCGGTGTCATTTCCCGCAATGGCGGTATGCGCGGCATTGTGGAGTGGATCATCAAGGGGGCAAACAGTGCTCGACGGGGTCAGCTCGCGGTCTGGTCCCTCGGCCTCGTGATTTTTTTCGATGATTACTCCAACACGCTAGTGGTGGGAAATACCAGTCGCTCCATTACAGACCGGCTGCGCATCTCGCGGGAGAAGCTGGCCTACATCGTCGATTCTACTGCCGCACCCATTGCGACTGTCGCGCTGGTCACGACCTGGATCGGATACCAAGTCAGCTTGATTGCTGACGCAACCGCTCAACTGGACGGACTTGATCAAAGCGCCTACAGCATCTTCCTTAACTCGATTCTCTACAGTTTTTACCCCTTCATGGCCATCTTTCTCATGGTGCTGGTGATCACTACAGGCCGAGAGTTTGGTCCGATGCGGGCAGCCGAGCAACGTGCTCGCGCCACTGGCGTCACGGTGCCCCCAGTCACATCCACCGTTGGGCAGGATGACGAGGCGGCACTGGCAATGAAAGATGGTGTCCAGCCAAACGCCATCAACGCCCTGATACCCGTGATAGTCATGATCATCGGCATTCTGGCGGGCCTGTATATCACTGGTGACGGCGAAACCATCAGCGACATCATCGGCTCGGCCAATTCGTACCAAGCGCTCATGTGGGCATCCTTGCTTTCTGCGTTCACGGCTGTCGTCATGACCGCTCTACAAGGGCTATTGACGCTGGACGAGATCGTTGACGCTTGGGTATCCGGTGCACGATTCACGTTCATCGCCATGATTATTCTTGTACTGGCCTGGTCAATGTCAGAAATCAGCCGAGAATTGCACACCGCCGATTTTCTGATCGCCAGCCTTGGCGACAGTCTGCCAGCCTCAGCGCTGCCCGCGACTATTTTTGTACTCGCGGCTTTTACGGCTTTTTCAACCGGCAGTAGCTGGGGGGCCATGGGAATTCTTCTGCCGCTGGTATTGCCCTTGTGTTGGGCAATTATGAATAGTCAGGGATTGGCGGGACCAGAGGGTCACCACATTCTTTACGCCTCGGTGTCGGGGGTACTGGCTGGTGCGGTATGGGGAGATCACTGCTCACCTATTTCGGACACCACAGTGATGTCCTCCCTGTCAGCCGGATGTGACCACATGGAGCACGTGAGAACCCAGTTACCGTATGCTGTGTTGGCGGGTGCCGCCGCATTATTTTGCGGGACCGTCCCAACCAGTCTTGGATTACCCTGGTGGGCAGGCATGCTGCTAGCAGCCGCAGTCACTGCGTTGGGCTTACGATTGCTGGGAGAGCCGGTTGAGGATTATCGACCGTAATAAGGTACTCATAGGGCAAAGACCAGCGCCCAGTTTTTTTGACCCACACGCGCTCGTATACTGGCGTGATAACTGACCCAGGAGTGATGTTGGTGTTGACCACACACTGAAGCCTGCACCATGACAATCTGGACCTTCAAAACAAGCAAGGGGCGACTGTGGCATAGCGGCGCCATTGCTTACTCGCTCCTCACCTATTCGATCGGATGGTACTGCCTTCTGGTTGGAGGCTCGGGTGGCTTTCTACCCGGCGTTTTGCTGTTGGGCCATGGCATGATCATTGCCGCTTACATGATCCATGAATGCGCGCATAACACGATCTTCAATATAAACCGTCATAACCTCCAGTTAGGTGCACTACTGGGCTGGGTTTGCGGGTCCTGTTACGGCACAGTGGAAGACATCCGCACCAAGCACTTCCGCCACCACGTCGAAAACGATGACGTGGTGTGGTTTGACTACGAAACGTTTTTCCGGACCCACCCACTCGTATATCGCCTAACGACATTCTTGGAGTGGTGTTACATCCCCGCGCATTGTATTTTGATGCACTCGATCATGGTCTTTACCGCGTTCATCATTCCACAGCGGCGCCAACAAATGCTGAGGAATGTCATCATCATCTTGATACGGTTTAGTGTGCTTTGCGCACTCGCATGGTGGGCACCGGTGGCCCTGGCCGGCTACCTCATTGCCTACATGCTGATGATTGTTGTGTTGCGGTTCGTTGACGGCCTGGAACACGACTACCCCTATCGAACTAATCTCTTTACCGACGAGGTCTCTGAGCACAAGGGAGATCTGGAATGGGAGCAGGAACACACCTTTAGCCCGATACTCTCTTGGCGCTACGAGTGGGTAAACTGGTTAATCCTGAACTTTGGTTACCACAACGCGCACCATGCCAAACCCACCACACCATGGTTTGAACTCCCTGCTTTGCATCGCGCGTTATTTGGGGAAAACCCCGATACGGTTATTCGCCTATGGCCGCAACTGGTGATGTATCACCGCTATCGCCGCTATCGTATTTTTCACGATGCGCCGGGTCTGAAAAACGTCACTGGCAAGGCCTTTCTTCGGGCTGCACAATCAGCGCAACTCACCGGAGGAAATGCGGCCTCCTTTTTAACCGCCTTCTGACATGTCCCACTCGCTCGAGGTCTATCAATCGCTATGGGGCATGGAGCAACGCATACCAGGAGTAGCCGAGGACCCACCTGAAATCCATCTTGAGCGCATCGCCGAGGCGGGTTACGCGGGCGCTTGTGTCGATCCCAATGTCTCCGAGATAGGCGATTGTCAAAAACTCCGACCGGCTTTCGAAGCACTGCATCTCAAATGTATGGTGAATGCTTTCCCTCATGATGTGGCTTCACTTGAACCGCTACTCAATCTCGCAGGAGAAATGGGGGCTACGCAAGTCAATGTCATTGGCGGCGTCATGCCCCTGAACCCGCTCGATGCGATCCCCATTGTGAATACCTGGCTTGCCATGGCCGAGGATTATCCCTTTCCAGTGCTATTGGAAACCCACCGCAATGGCACACTGAATGATCTATTTTTCACGCTGGAAGTTTTAGCCGCAGCGCCCGAACTACGCCTTTGCGCCGACCTGTCGCACTTCGTTGTAGACCGGGAATTGCAACTCCCACTCAATCCAACTGACTCTGATTATTTTGCAACTATTCTTGAGCGCTCTGACTCTTTTCAGGGCCGGATTTCCAGCGCCCAGCAGATACAGATCCCCTTGGGTTTCCCACAACACACTGTCTGGGTAGAGCAGTACCGCAGCTGGTGGAAGGCAGGTATTAGTCGCTGGTGCGACCGTCAGAGTGAAGATGCCACGCTCCGTTTTTTGGTCGAGTTAGGCCCTCCACCCTATGCCATTACCGATGGCAATCAACGAGAGTTATCGGATCGCTGGCTGGAGGGGCTGACCATACGCCAGTGGGTCGAAGCGATCTGGTCTGAAGCTCACCCCGCAACCACGGCGGCACGTTAGGGCGACGCTAGGTGGCGAGTGTTGCCTTGATCATCTCAAGCGCCTGATCTATCTCTTCGAGAGTATTGTAGTGGGCGAGTCCGAGACGCAACACACCCTCATGGGGATCAAGATTCAACGCACGCGCCACCTCAAACGCATAGTTGTCACCCCAATGACAGTACACTCCCGCCGCCGAGAGCTGTTGAGCGACGGCGCTGGCGGGGTAGCGATCGTGTGTGAATGAGAACGTGGCCACCCGGTGCTGCAAAGTTGGCGCTCCTTGAAGTGCTAATCCGGGCACGCTCAATAATCCTTGCAGGAGACGCTCGGATAACTGATCCTCATGAGCGCCCATCGCCGCGTAGGCGGCTTTAAATTGTGAACGACGCTCACCCTTTTCGCCGGTTTTTTCTGCGAGCCAAATAAAATAGTCCAGCGTCCCCAGCAATCCGGCGATTAATTCAAACGCCGGCGTACCAATACTAAAGCGCAGCGGTAGATCATCGGTCGCACAGCGCAGCTTATAGGCGTGGAGCGCTTCGAGACGCGCGCGCTTTCCAAATACCACCCCAAGATGTGGGCCGTAAAACTTATAGGGCGAACATGCGAGAAAATCGCAGCCAAGGTCCGTTACGTCAATCAAGCGATGCGAGGCGTACTGTACTGCGTCGACATATACGATGACGCCAGCGGCTTGCGCCATGGCGGTCAGGGCTTTGACATCATTGACGCCCCCAGTCAGATTACTCGCATAGTTCAGTGCAAGGAGTCGGGTACGCTCGGTAAGCAGGGGTTCGAGTAAAGCGGGCTCCACCCGCCAGCTGTCACGATCAAACTCCAGCCACTTCACCACCAGATCATTGTCTTCGGCCATCTGTAGCCAGGGCGTCACGTTACCCTCGTGTTCCATGCGAGAAATGATGATCTCGTCTCCGGGCGCAAATTGATGCGCCAGACTCCGTGATAACTGGTAGGTGAGGGTCGTCATGTTGGCCCCGAGAAGCACCTCTCCCGTATCACCAGTACCGAGAAAATCGGCCATCGCGGCCACCGCCTCGGTATACATGGCATCCACCGCGACCGACGTGGGGTTGAAGACACCCGTATTACTGTTAAATCGATGAAAAAAATCGACAATACGAGCAATCGTTTGCTGTGGCACCTGGGTGCCGGCCGCATTATCCAAATAAATACGGCGCTGCCCATTGTCAGTGGTTGCCAGTGAGGGGAACTGGGATCTCACGGCTTCGATAGGAAATGTCATAAAACGGCTCTCGTTACTGCCCGCCCACACTGCGAAGCGCGCAAGTGAGAAGTTGTCCACTACAGGGACTCAAAGAGTGTCAGAAAGCGTGGTTGAATGCATCACTCAACTTGGTAAAAGGCAGGATCGCTGGCTTTGAGCGCAGGAGCGCTATTCGAAACGCGCGCAAACTCGTATCCCTCCACTGAGCCAGTCATTTTCACAGGCCAGAAGCTTTGGCTTCATGCAGGTCATGATGCGAGATGCGCGCTACACTGGCCTCGCTAATCAATATCCGGGTGACAATATGCAACTTGCCGATAAGGTCGCGATTATTACAGGTGCCGCACGCGGTTTGGGGCGGGCCTATTGTGAAGCAATGGCGCGGGAAGGCGCATCAATCGTCGCAGCGGACATTATGAGTTGCGACGATACCGTGGCTTCAGTCACTGCAGCAGGCGGCAGCGCAATCGCTGTCCATCTCGATGTAGCGGACGCTCAAAGCTGCGAGGCCATGGCGATTCAGACGATTGAAGCTTATGGCTGCATTGATGTGCTTATCAACAACGCTGCTCTGTATGCCGGTTTGAAAGGAGCCCGATTTGAGCATCTGGATGAAGCGCAGTGGGATCGAGTTATGCAGGTCAATATCAAGGGCACCTGGCTCACCAGCCGCGCAGTGGTTAAGCACATGCGCGCCGCTGGCGGCGGATCAATTATTAATATTTCATCGTTGGCAGCGGTCTTCGGCTTACCTTACGGACTCGACTACGTCGCCTCAAAATCTGCCGTTATTGGTATGACTCGGGGGATGGCCCGTGAATTGGGAGGTGACCACATCCGGGTCAATGCCGTCGCACCCTCGGCCGTAATGACAGAGGGAACCCAGGAGTTTTTTGGCGAGAAATTTGACAAGGCAAAAGCCGTCATCGCCGCCAATCAGTTAATTCCGCGCAATCTCGAAACCGAGGATCTCACGGGCACCGTCATCTATTTGGCGTCAGATGCGAGTCGCTTCGTTACGGGACAAACGCACATGGTAGATGGTGGGTCCTGGTTTTTATAATTCCGAGGGTCATCGCGTTAGTGATTGGCGCCTTCAATGCCAATCACCCAGAATTAATTTGCGATGGCGCAGGTGAGTATCGCATCGTCACTACCAGTGCCAAGGCTCTTCTCAATCCGCTTCAGCACCACCTTCTGAAAAATTAAACCGCATTTGATCGGCGGACTCCGACGCACGGCGTACCCGCACCTTTTTAGGTGTGGCGGGCAACCATGAGTATTCCACACCGGGTTCGAGCGGTTGCGCCTGCATGCGTTTTTTGAGTTCTGCGGGCGAAAACGGCGTGTTTTGGCTCCATTCCATTGGTGCCCCCTCGGCTTCCGCCTTATGTCTTTGCCGCGCGCGAAAAACTCTAGAGCGACAGGTCGCCCCACAGGTTTTTTGGTCTGGCCTGCCGTGGAAAACACTTTTACAACCCACGCACATAATCCTGACCTTAGCGGCGGGTGCTCGTTTGGCGTTGTGGTGTGCCACTCGGCACTCCTCGCTACAAAACTTGCTCTTTGCTCGCTTTCGGCAACCGTGCCGCGCACAGGCTTTAAGTGAATTGTGCTTATCGTCTGACATACATTCATCAATAAAACGTTTTTTTTGCTATTAGACAACATAAATTTTCATTTTTAAAACATATTTTTGACATTTTAAATTACAGGCTTTATGTCTTAGATTCGAGATATATGTCTTGCAGCTTGCAGACAGCCCATTAACCGACGAAAAGTGCCAACACGAACCAACACGGAGAGTCTCAGGCGGCGACTCAAGCCCTCCCAAAACCTAGCCACTCCATTTCCCCTGCCTCAGAATGATGGCCTTAGGACGCCAAACCCCGTCAATCAGGCCATATCTAATGCACCTGCCCCAACCACCCTGCCCCGTTGGAGCCGATAACACTTGCGCCGGCGCGAGCAAGCAGTGAGCATTGATATCATCCTTATCTGAGACGGCAACGCTATGAAAACGCTGGAAGTATTTTACGACCTCTCTTCTCCCTGGACGTATCTCGCGTTTAACAATATTCAACCTATGATTGCTGAGACCAAGGTCGTGGTGCAGTGGCGGCCCTTTTTGGTCGGAGGCGTGTTCAACGCCGTGAACCAGAGCGTGTACGCAGCACGCGCAGAGCCCATGGCACCCAAAATTGTGCACAACTATCGCTGGCTACATGAGTGGGCGCGGCTCGCAGAATTACCGCTGCTGTTCCCTACAGAACATCATCCGGTAAAGTCGGTGCAGGCGATGCGCTGCTGCTGCGCACTGGAACAGGACCCCGAAGCGCTGCTGAGATTTTCGCTGGCAGCGTTTCGCTCGTACTTTGCCCATGGCGATAACATCGACGAACCTGCTGTTCTAATAGAAATTGCCAGCCAGTGCGGCTTAGCTGGAGAGACCCTTTTAGAGCGAGCTTCAACGCAGCCAGTCAAAGATCAGTTGCGCGCCAATACCGAGGAGGCGATCTCTCGCGGCGCTTATGGCTCCCCCACTATTTTTATCAACGACAAGTTATATTTTGGTAACGATCAATTGCCGTTGGTGAGGCAAGCCTTGCTTGATGAGAGCGAGGCTTACTGACTAAATCCCAGATACCGCCCGTTCACTATTACTTCACTGGTAACCCTATGCTCCATATCAACTCGCGGTGCTGACACAGTGCGGGATGTTGCTGTGGCGAAACTGAGAGGCGTCAACTCGCTCCCCAAACCCGCCTATTAAGCTTACTCGCCATGATGGACTCGACCTCAGCGTTCGCGCACTGCCCGGAATTGGCGCGTTTAGACAAAACCTTGGCGGAGCATGGCAATCAATAACGCTGAATTTACTCGATTCTTACTCGCAGGAAATGGCCGAATTTCGGCCAGTCGATTATTAGGAGACATGGAATGTCCCGATACAGCAGCGTCTCAATTCAAGAGGCCCACAGCAAAGCGGTGGAAGAAAAGCGCTATGCCATGGCGACGCAGGAACTCTCCAAACATACGGTCCGGGTAGGCTTATGGGCGAAGGCATGGTCTATGGCAGGTGGTAACGACCGCAGAACTGCAGCGCATTACCTAGCACTTCGCGTGGAGATGATGGCCGCCGAGCATTCCTTACACGCCTCCGCTGCAGATTGGCGGC
>Ga0066605_10001850_pt1 | contig 13835 bp, 25 predicted proteins | sample SaaInlLV_DNA_10m_FD_60385 | JGI IMG/M metagenome (GOLD analysis project Ga0066605, IMG submission 60385) | Marine microbial communities from expanding oxygen minimum zones in the Saanich Inlet - SI075_LV_DNA_10m | ecosystem: Environmental > Aquatic > Marine > Unclassified | place: British... | reverse complement strand
TAGCCACGTAAGCAGCTGAATCACTCATGATAGTTAAGTTGTCGTTGTACTGTCCATGTCCTGCATTGCACTTGTGACAGAGCAGACCACGCACCTTGCCGGTATCGTGACAGTGATCTACTACCAGCCTCTGGTTGCGAGTCTCAGTGTAGTCAGTCGCGCATATCTTGCACTTGCGATCCTGCTCATTCTCCATCCAAGCGTAGTCAACGGCAGTGATTCCGTACGCCTTACGCAGGTGCTTATCTACATTCTTCCACTGTCCCTGCTGTGTCCAGTAGTACCTACTACCAGCAGCAGCAGAGCCACCCTTGTAGGCTCGTGCCATTACAATCCACTCCCTGCGTGTATGAGAGCGCCTGCGGCTAGGATTCCGAAGACGGTGATGCCCATTAGTACAATAAAGATCGCTTCAAAGTCTGGTTCTTTCATTTCCTTTTCCTCTTAGGTTTAGGCTTGCCATGCTTAGGATGTAGGGGATTCACTGAATGTTCCATCTTCCAGTAGTCCAGTAAGTTCTCAACGAACGTAACGTGGCAGTCCCCCTTGCTCATACGTCCAGCCCAGTGCAGTATCCTACCCTCCGCGCTATTACAGCTACGGTGTAGCACCATGCGTACGTGGCCTTCAGTGTGGCAGTGATCCAGTACAGCTTCCTCAGGTTGTATAGTTAGTCCACACAGGGGGCACATACTGTCTTGTGCTAACAGCTGTGCCTCCCTGTACTCCTTGATGTCCTTCTGCTTTAGGGTGTCCACGTCTGTCCCTCTTCACGGCGCATCCATAAGCATCCACCGATACGTAGTAGCCAAGCATCCACCACTTCGTCCATGCTGTCTAGACTCATACCCACCTCAGCGTACCCTGCACAGTAGACAGAGCGCACATAAGAATACATCTCAATAGGAGTCTCAAGCTCTTGTAGTGGAGCCTTGATCTTAGCCATGGCCTTCTTACCTACCATCTTGAACAGACCGGGGATGTTATCAGTCGCGTCCCCCGTTAGCATCTGAGTGTAGAAGAACCTATTGGCCTCCACCTCGGACACGTAGTACATGTCGTCCTTGACCCAGTTGTAGTGCCAGCCCGGACAACCATCTAAATCCTTGTCGAGTGTAGCTATACCGTGACCCTCTTGGACAGCGCCGATTGCCAATGCATCGTCAGCTTCTTGTCCCTCGATCATCACTGCGCCTAGCTCGTCGATCATGTAGTCTCTGATCTCTTGGTAGTAGCGGGGCTTACCCGCATCCTTCCTGTTACCTTTGTAGTTTGGATCTAAGTCGTACCTGAAGTTCCCCTTTCCTGTTAAGTAGATCGTGGACTTCTCTCCGCAGCTGTTGATGACATCCTGAAGGGCATTCTTCACTCCGCTGAGTGTACCCTCCAAGGTATCATCGTTCTTGTCGGAGGCGAAGCCCACCCGATAGACGATGATGTCTCCATCAATCCCCCAGTAGGTGGGCTTATCCATTAGAGTGCGTCCAGTTCGTTGTCGTAATCGAAGCTATCTTCTGAGGGTTTACCCAGCTCAGTGACCAGCATCTTCTGTACGAACGCGGACGTACCACGCTTACCCTTGAACTCCCAGTCGAACGTCTTGAGTACAGCCTCAACCTTAGAACCCTGTGTTACTAGGTCGGGGTCGAGGGCTAAACCTTGGTCGTCCACTACAGTAGGGAACTTGCTGTTGTCGATAGGGAACTTAGAGGTGCAGGTAATGAACTGTCCACGACCGTAGTCATCCTCTTTGAACTTCACGTTCATGCCCAAACTCTCAAGCTTATCTACTGCTGCGCTGCTGAGGTTAGCCAGTTGTACGCTGTACTTACCGGACATCTCTTCGACGCGAGTCAAGTTAGGGAATGCAATGGTGGCTTTAACTTTAACTAGATTGGTATCCATAATAATATCCTTTGATTAATGAGTGTCGGCCCATGATGAGCCTATCTTAATGTCGCCCTCGGTAGGACAGCGTAGACCTAAGTCAACACCAGCCTGCCGTATGGCATCACGGAAGATAACGCCGACCCGATCAGCGTACACGTCCGGTACTTCTACTTGGAACTCATCGTGCACCTGAGCCACTAGCTTGTACGGGTAGCTGTTCTCATCCAGCCTACCTACTGCTATGACCAAAGCTTTCTTCATTACTATCGCTCCCGCTGATTGGAGGAGCGTGTTAAGAGCAGCGTGTTCAGAGCGTATGTGTACTCGTCGTCCGTCCAGCCCTTTGATGTGCCCTCTTCCAGCAGCCACGCCAACGCGGTCGAGTAATCTTCGAAGCGCTGGAAGGGACTGTAGAAACTTCCTCTTAAGAGTAGCTCCTTGTTTCGCTCCGCCTCCAACGATCTCTCCAATCTTAGCATCGCCAGCCCCGTAGAGAAAGCCGTAGATAAACGTCTTAGCATTGTCGCGTGTCGGCAAACCTGCCGCCTCCTGATTGTAAGAATGAATGTCACCATCCAGTATTAGATTAGTGTACTCCTTATCGTGCATGTAGTGAGCCAGCATACGTAGCTCCAGCCCTGACGCATCAACCCCTACAAGCTGGGCCTCGTCGTCAGTGATGAACAGCTCTCTGTACTCACGGGCTGAGGGTATCTGGGCAAGGTTGGGTTTGCTGTGGGACATGCGTCCGGTGATAGCACCAATGGTGTTGACCCTTCCGTGTATGCGTCCATCTTCCCCGCAAGCGTCGAGCCAGCTACGTACCATACCAATACGCTTACTGATAATGAGATACTCAAGTACAGATTTAGCTTCGTCGAGGTGGATGTTCTCACCCAGAGTCTTCTCATCAATCTTAGGCTTTCCAGTAGGAGTAAGTTCAGTCCAGACAGCACCGATCGTTGCGAGCCGCTCCGCGACCTGTTGCCTCGAGCCGGGGTTGAAGACTGTAACCTTGTCCTTGAGTTGCTTACCTGTCTTGTCACTCCATCGTTCCTCAATGATGGGCGGGAAGATCTGTTGTAGCTCATCCTCAATCTCCTGCATTCTCTGTTCATGTTTATTATACAGAGCACAAGCAGATGCAAAGTCGAACTTGAATCCGTTGTCTTCCTGTATGGTAGTGATCCTACGTACCTCAGCTTCGAGGTCATAACTCTCGTCGCTAAAGCCTAGCTTCTCCTTCTTCTTAAGTAGTCCTTGGTATACGTCCCAGTTGGCATTGCAATCTGCAATACAGTACTGAGTCATTCGTTCTCGCACCATGGGTACATCTCCGAGGTCGAAGTCTGCTGCTGCGAAGTCTTCCTTAAGGGACTTTCCTGCTGCCTGAGCAAGCGCCCGTAGTGAATGACCGCCATCCCGAGCAGGCTCCAACAGCCTAGAGAGAACGAGAGTATCAACAACATCCCTATTCCACTCAAAGTTCCATACCTTTTTCAGTATAGGTAGATCGAATGCTATCAGGTTGTGTCCCATTACGCAGTCCACGCCACTGAGTGCGCGGTGTAGTTCGCCCACTGAGTTGCACACAGTAGTCATCCCACTGCTGTAGCGTACCACTGCCATCCAGATGTGATCCCATGCTAGGTTTGTTTCTATGTCGAGTGTTACTATTCGCTCTTGAGTGTACATACTCAGCGTTCTCCTGTTGTGTTTGAAGTTCTAAAACATATGCTCCCATCTTACTCATAAGTTCTCCTCTCATAATATACGTAATAGTGGGTTAGTGTACCCCCGTTGTCAGAGTGCCTCCTCCGCTAGGTCTTCAGGGGTGAACTCAGTCAGTCGTCCAGTGTGATTGTCGTACAGTAGATGTCCGGCTGGCCCAGTGATACCACTAAACCTGTTCTTGAGTACACGCATGTGAGTTGTGTTCCGTTCAATTGGATCCTCTGCTTGCCCGTTCCGCTCAAGACCGATAACAAAGTCAGACAGCTGAGCAATAGAAGCACTGCCCCTAAGTTGAGCCACTGACGTAGCCGCTCCTTCTTCATGGCCCTTACCCTCTGGTCGTTTCAAGTGTGACACTGCGAACAACACAATGCCTGTGTCCTGCGTCAAGGTGCGTAGCTTAGTCATGATCTCGTCGAGTGCTTTACGCTCGTCGCCATGCTGCCCACCCGATACAAGGATACTGATGTGATCCAGTATGATTACCTTGCAGTCCATAGCCTTAGCCATGAAGCGCACCCGTGCTACCACTGCGTCAACAGTAGCGCCAGTGTCGAAGCTAGCATCCATAATCATTAGCTGATCGTCACCGAACACCCTGTTGAATGACTGCTTGTACTCCTCTGAGCCACGCTTGACTGCACTGGTAGGTAGGTGCACGGGGGTAGATAGATCAACACCCATGAAGCCCTCAGCTGTACGCTCAACGCTCTCCTCCATGAACAGACAACCGATGCGGTTCGACGTAGTGGTTTTCACATGCATGACCAGCTCCCGCAGGATGGATGACTTGCCCAGTCCCGAGCCAGCAGTGACAGTGATGAGTTCAGTAGGTCGGAAGCCATAGGTCAAAGCGTTCAGCCCCTCCCATGGGTAGTCACCCATCTTGTCAGGACGCTCAGCATTCAAGCGCTCCCACAGCTCTTCCTTAGAGAGGATACCCTTGGGTGTGTACTGTGACGCGCTCCAATACAGGTCACTGAATGCCTTCTTCTCGCCAGCCTTCAGGTAATCACATGCATCCTTCCCGACAGCAGGGTCGAGCCGCATGATGCGTAGCTTACCAGCGAAGACCTCGGCTGCCTTCTCAACAGCAGCAAGACCAGCCTCGTCGGCATCGAAGCACACTACAATCTCAGTGAATCCATCGAGGAAGTTGTATGCATTCTTGAAGTCTTTAGCTGCGGCGGCAGCGCCACCCTTAAGGGATACGACTGCTACCTTATCGTCGAACAAAGCGCTCGCTGCTAGTGCATCCAGCTCACCCTCTACCACGACCACTCTGTTCTGTTTGTGGTTACCATACCTCTGCTGTCCGAACAGGCCGCCCGACTTAATGTCCCCGACTGAACGGAAGGCTTTAGTCTTGACGTGCCGTACCTTAAAGCCCACCGGATCGGTCGACTCAGCAGAAAAGTAAGGGTAGTAGTGGTGCTCCCCTACGACTGCGACCTTGTACTTAGACGCAGTGGCTGATGTGATTGACCGATCCGGTAGGGCTACTGGCTTTGCCTGTTGCCATGCTTGAGTGAGTCGTCCAAGTTCGTGGACACTGGTGAGTGCAACTGTTTCTGTTGGTGCCATTCTGGAATCTCCATGTGTATAGGCTTCACAAACAAAGCAATAGCTATGTCCGTCATCGTAGAGTACGTTACCATCCGATGAGCCACACTTATCGCATGGCCCTTTGCTTACTACTGTACTTTCTGTCATGCAGTGTGTCTCCTTGGGTTGCTGTAGTCTGTACGATGACGCTCACCTTATAGTATATACGTAAGGTTGGGTTATTAGACCCCCGTTGTCACCGCTTGCATGTGTTAATGAATAGTATCTTGGCTGCAATAGCCTCCTCCTCTGTATCGAAATCCCCTATAATAATCAATCGCTTACCGTCGACCATCATCTGAGCACGGTACTTATCGCCCATCATGCTGCGTTGTCTCACGGCTGCACCCTCTGAGCTAGTGCTGTTAGCTGTGGTCTCTAGGTTTAGGTTGCTCCACTGTAGGTTGAGCGCGTCCTTATCGCGGTACACTACTGTGTTATTTAATGGGTCGCTGCACATCATAGTCCAGATGATACGAGCAGAGAAGTAATGCTTACCATCTAGGTACGTTCGGGGGATGCCGTTCTTATCCACGCTGTAAGCCACTGAGCCAGCCCTCACGCGACCCCGTGACACTTTCCATACTAGACTACCTGTCTCACTATCGTAGCTGAGAAGAGCATTGAGGCGCTCTGACGGGGGCATAGGTTTAGCTCTCGACTTGGCTGGCTTCAGCTTCAAACCCTTAGCCTCCTCCTCAATGGCACGGGTTACTCCGTTGAACTCCTGCATGCCACGCCAGCGCAGTCCTTTAGCTTGCCTCGCAGCGTACCGCTGGTATGACTCCGCCTTGACAGCACCGAGCAGCTTCTGAACAGAGGCAGTACCAAAGCCCAGCGACAGCAGCTCAGTACGTAGCTCTCTATTCGCAGCATTCTTACTTGTGAGTGTAGAAAAAGTGGACATTCTAGAGTTCAGCGCTGCGATGCCTTCGCGGAAGTACAAACCTACTCGGTCATCTTCCTTGGATGCATCCGCTACTGCTATGTCTGTCTCCCTTTCTTCTACTGTACCCACGTTGACCATCACCCGAACAGGGGATTTACTAGTGCCATCCTCATTGTCCAGCTCAGAGGGTAGTTGATGTGCGTTCAAGTTTAGCCAGTCGATGCAGTCCTGTGCCTGCTCCTTGCCCAGTGTGCTCGCCTTGCTGTAGTACATATGCCTTGCAGGAATGGTTGGATCTTTCATCATCCGACGTCGTTCCTTCCGGTCTACGGGCGTCGCCGCCATGGATGCAGTGAATCCCCTCAGGTTGCCGATAGATGTTAGCTTGTGGTTGATGTTATCCTGCTTCAGTTGCTGGTAGTCCAGCGCGTCCCCGTCGTAACCGTCTTCAAACATACCCTAGTTCTCCCATTAGTTTAATGAATCCGTAGTAGTCCAGCTTCTTGTCGAAGGTTTGCATAAACATAAACAACTCGTCTTCAGTAATCTTTTCTTCTCGGTAGTCCATGATGGCTTGCCATAGCTCCGCCCGTTTGGTTTGTCGACTCAGTGCTGCACCGTATCGGTCGGTGGGTATACGCATCACGTCACCCAATCCTGAGTGATCGTTAGGGTTAGCGCGTGCGTCGTCGATCGCTGCCATTAGTTCTTTTGCAAAGTTCATTTTGTTATTCATCATCTGTCTCCTCCTGAGTTATGCCTTCGCGGTACAGCTGGTTCGCTATCTTATCCACCATGCCATATGCGTTGTCATAAGCTAAGGCGACACCTCGCGACACTGGATCTTCAGTTGAACCCATAGTGTTTAGATCCCTAAGGTGTTTGATCTTTCTCTGCATGTCCCGCAGCTTGTGGTATGTCTCTAGTTGATTCATACTATTACCCCGTCTACTTCTACAATTGATTCGGTCGTGATCCATACCTTAGCGCCACATGATAGCGGCTTGTCAGGACTATAGATCAACCTGCTTGACCCTGCTATGTCCACCTTGAATCCTTTAGTGTTAGCGTTGTACGTCTTGACCGTGAACACAGGACGCTGGTCGTCAGGATTCTTGGCATTGTGACGTATGTTGTGCTGGTTTACATGTATACGTTTAATCATGTGTCTCTCCTCATTGGTGACCTGCCATTGGTTTAAACTTAGCTAATACTTTCATCTTGCCCTTCTTCTTCAGCGTAGTGACCCGATGGTGCATCTTAATAGAAGTACGCGCCTCGGACATAGCGAAGCTTAAGGCTTCGTCTAGGCTAGCGTATTTCATATCGTTAATCCATTGGTCGTCACCCATTGTATATTGTACATAGTACATCATGCATCCCTCCATGCGTCATACGCTGCATCTGCTCCGTCGTCGTCGCGGTACATGTCCGCCGCTTCATCTAGTAGCTCATCGATGATGGCGCTCTCAACATCCGCCGCTAGATGTACCTTGTCGTCGATGTAGATTAGGGACGTGTTCAGATCCGCCTCCAGCTCCCCGTCATACTCTCGCACGTCCACATGTGCCTCGTATACGACACCCTCAATAGTAACCTTAGCTAAGTAGTCCATTAGTAATCATCTCCTATCATCTCATAAAGAAAACCATCGTCGCGATCTTCAAATAGTTTGTAGCTTACCCACTGAGGGTTATCGTAACAGTTCTCACCCGCGTTAAACGCTTCTTCTAAGGTGTCGTAAGGTATAGGCTCAGACTCCCCGCCGTCCCTGTCATACTTGATTAGATAATACATCACTCCTCCTCCTTGTAGATCTCAGCCATACGCTTGCAGTGGTTCTCTACCAGTTGATAACCTGCCGCCCTGCCTTCAAGCCAGAACTTGTACTCGTTGCCTCGCGTTTGCTCCTCAGCCGCTAGTACATCCTTCGCAGCGTAGCTCCCGAATAGCTCAGAGACTGCCATTAGTTGGTTGTAAATATCCTTCTTCATCATAGCTCCCCTGTCATTAGCACGGCATACACTGCCGCATAGAATAGACCCGCGTAGATGATACAGCGAGCCGCATGGTTCATTCGTTCTCTATCTTTACCTGTCATTCTACAAACCTCTTGTCTATTTCAATGTCAAGCCAGTTCAACACGATGTCTTCGACGTATGCCACAGCGCGGCCCTCTGCCTTGTCTTCAGCGTTATGGTACAGCCATTCAAGATCAAGCGCCACGCGCCTCAGTACTGCCTCCTTTTCTCCTTTCATGCTGGATCCCCTCCGCAGCAGGTGCATGGGCAAGTAGCTGCCACTTCAGACTTAATGAATTCCTCAATGGAATCCGCCTCGTACCCTAGGGCATGCCCCATGGTGCGTTGTAAGCGCTGTCGTGCGGCCGCTCCGCTACGTGTGTCGGTGGAGTACCCGTCTCCCACTAATGCTAGTTCAAGCGCCCACTCGAACACCTGCTCCCCGTCCTGAGCGACGATCAGGAAGCGATTAGCTTCGCCGCTCTCTCCTATGCCGTCAACGATAACCGTTGATAGTCCCATCTGCTCAGCCGTGATTGCCAGCGTGGTCAACGCTACTGCTGACTTCTCACTGTCAGCAATGGCAAGCTTTCGCTTGGTCTTGGGGTTTGCGACATCGGTGATGTCTCGAATGATCTCATTAGTGTAATTCATGCTCTTAACTCCTTTTCTCGAATGATAGTATAAAACACTCCGTCTTCAAATGACGCGGCCGACCAATCCTCTTTGATCTCAACATCCCCGACCATTTCAGCCATTGCTTTTAGTTCAGCCATAGCGCCATCGTACGTGGCATATACGCCTAGTACTTGTTCGCCTTCGTACTTTTCGCCTTCGCTCATAACCCATACGTGCATAATACTTTCCTCTTTTGTTAGTGCCTCTATAATATAGCTGCAGTTTGGAATTAAACCTTTGGAATCAGTAACTTAAGCCCTTAACTTAGCTTCCTATGACGCCCAACCTCAAGGGCGTTTCGGCTAGTAGCTAGCTAGCTCTCATCAGATAGGTTGACCATCAAGAAGTACTTCACCCTTTCGGGTGCATACATCCACACCCAGCGCTCTCAAGCGTGACATTGTGGTGCGCGTAGGGTAGTCCCGCAGCGTTTCAATGTTGGGCTTTACCCTGTCGTCGCTCCCCATTCTGCAGATGATCTCTGCTATGTGGTTACCGTGCAAGTACACATCAGCGAAATACGTACGATACCCCGACTCTATTTCGACCCGTGTATTGTCCTTTTTCCAGTCGCGGCCGTGCTTAATCGCCTCTAACATATCCGTTTCAATCTGTCTCATTTTGCTTGCCCTCTGTTGTTTAGCTTCCTATGACGCCCTCACCTAGGGGCGTTTCGGCTGGTAGCAATCCAGCTCTCATCAGATAGGTTTAGTTCCTGTACGTTTGAGCGATAGCCTCCACTTGGCTCTTTTTAGCGGCACCATGTCCACGTTTAGCGAAGCCCTCTACTATCACCCCGTTTACCGTGATGTGCCAGTACTGACCCGTTACGCTGTTGATTACTTTTACTTCTTTCATGATGTTGCTCCGTTTAGTTTTCAGTGTCTATATTAGGTAGCTATATTCTGGAATTAAACCTTTGCTTTCAAGGACTTAGCAGCTCTGGCCGCTAGCGAGCGCTCTAATAGTTTAGCCTGTCGGGCTGCCTTTCGGGCACGTGACCCTTTGCTGTTTGTCTGCTCGCCTTTGCGTCGACCATCGGTGGTCAATACCAAGTCTTCGATACAGTGCGTTGCGCGCAGCAGTGTAGCAGTAGCGGCTGCCTTGGGAGTTGCTACATACAAGCCCAGTAGTTCAGGATCTCCCATGCTGTTTGCGAGACATGTTGTTGGCTCTGCTGATTCGCCAGTGCGCTTCGTGCTGCCATTGGCTGTCATCTCTGCCAGTGCCCGACCATTGACTTCGTAACCAGCCGCAGCGTAGCGCTCCGCGTTCTCCTTTGACTTTACCCGTGGCATATAGACCACTTCCGCTGTTGTGTCTCCCAGTGCTTCAAGACCATCGGCCGCTAGCATGTCATTGAAGTATGCGACCACGTGAGCCTCTGCTACTTCGTTATTCCGCAGGACTGCGTCTGCTGTCAGGGGTGTTGCTGTTGTCATCTGGATAAATGCTTTCATGTTTAGTGCCTCAATGTGGAGCCGCCCGTGTGGCTGCTCGATGGTGTCGAGCATGCGCCCATATCAGGGGGTTGGCAAGTATATTTATGTGAACTATGTCACAAATGTGGATATATATATTCATGGTAGGCCAGTATGTTTTTCATACCGACATTGCAAACAGGCAGCACGACCAGACCACGATACAGCAGCCATACAGTGGCTATACGGGAGCCACACGTGCTATCCGCCCCATCGAATGCTGACCAGTGCTGACCAGCGGCTGACAGGCGGGACAGTATGCTTTCCATACCAAGTATCAGCCATGTGACCAGTATGTTTTTCATACCGAGTTACTTCGAGGGTACCCCGAGGCCCCCTTGGGACTGTGCGCGCCGTGGAGCTGCCGCTCTGGTTTGCTAAAAGGCCATTTGGGAAGCTGGAGGGACAGGATGGGTGCATTTGGGAAACTATCGACTCACAAACAGAGGCAGGATGGCCCACCACAACAGGAGCCTGACCCCACAGATGGCCTACCTTTGAGCGGGATTAGTACCTAATGGTACTTTGTCGGGTAAAGGTGCACCAAAATGGTGCGTTATGTGCACCAAAATGGTGCGTTACGTCCACAACGGGGGTATAATAACCCACTATTACGTATATTATAGAGAGAGACGCTTTATAGTACTATAAGGCAAACCTTAAAGGCCCTCCACTACGGCACATACAACAGCTACTTACTAAAGCTTATTACTTTAGCTGTTGTCTGTACCTTAAAGCAGGGCCTTATAGTACCTAACTATACTGATAGTCTTCAAACAACAATGGAAGCCTCTAGCTGGATCGGTTCCTTAGCCCTACGGTTCATGCTTCCTACATTTATTCTTTAGTTGGCTGTTGTCTGTTCCATTAAGTACCATAAAGTAGCCGACTGATGCCATAAGGCTCGACCACTGGAGGTCTTTAGATGTCGAAAGAAGTTAAAGGCCGCCCTACTAAAGCAGCCCTAGAAGCAACAAAGGATATGACCAAGAGAGAACAGGCAGCAGCCATGAAGGAGTTCCGTAAGCGACTCCTACTGCACCCATCCTCTCCTAAACTCATAGAAAAGCTATTCACTACAGCATTCGATGATGAAGCGAAGCAACAAGGCTTAGCCATGAAGTTACTTGCTGATCGTCTTATGCCAGTCGCGGGGTTCACTAGCGACGGTAAGCAACAGAACCAAGTACAGATTAGCATCACTGGTATTGGGTCTACCGTTGGGTCTACCAATGAATCCCCTAGTGTCATCATAGATGGATCAAGCGGAGAAGTTGAAGATGAAGATGGCTGAAGAGAACAGCATGCGAATCGAGATCGCTCTAAACAACGTACTCAAACATGAGGGCGGCTACCAGAACAACAAGAATGACGCAGCTAACAAGAACTCTGAAGGTCAGTGGGTTGGTACGAACTATGGCATCACCCCTGAGGCATACGAAGAATACTTCGAGAAGGTACCGTCGCAGCAGGACATGATGCAGATGACCACGCAGCAGGCTAGGGACATATACCAGAAGAACTACATCCGCCCTATCGTAGACAATCTAGGAGTCGAGCCTTCCTCTCCTATCTTCAACCAAGTGGTGGACATTGCAGTAAACCACGGATACAAAGGAGCTGTAGTCCTAGTCCAACGAGCTGCTGGTACTAAGGTTGATGGTAAGGCAGGGCCTGCTACTAAGAAGGCTATACAGGAGGCACCACCTCGTGAGCTTAACAACGCGCTAGTGGATGCACGACAGGAAGAGTACAAGCGGATAAACAAATCCAACCCTGACACAGCTACCTTCTCTAACGGATGGCAGGCAAGGGCTGAGTCATTCAGAGACGCAATGGAGGAACCAGATGGCAGAAGTCAACCTATCGCTCCTCCCATGGCAGGAGAAGGTGCACAACAACCCGGCCCGGTTCAAGGTAATAGCGGCGGGACGCCGATGTGGGAAGACCCACTACGCGGCGGTTACCCTCATCCTAGCAGCCTTAGACGGTAACCCCGGTGGTGTAATGTACGTTGGCCCCACCATGGGTCTCGCAAGAGATCTCATGTGGGATAAGTTGTTTGAGCTGGCCGGAGAGATCATAGTATCCTCCAATGTGAATAACCTAGAGATTGTGCTTGCGGGTGGCGGAAAGATAGCGCTGAAAGGCTCGGACAGACCCGACACTTTACGAGGCTACAGCCTCAAGCACTTAGTACTCGATGAGTTTGCGTTTCACAAAGATGGAGTGTTTGATACGATCCTCCGGCCAGCTCTCGCGGACAGGAAGGGAACAGCTGTATTCATTAGTACTCCCGAAGGTCGCAACCAGTTCTACGATGTTTACATGAATGGCGAGACAAAGAAGAAGGGCTGGGAAAGCTGGCACTTAACGTCCTTTGATAACCCTCTCCTTGACCCAGAAGAGATACAAAACGCTAAGGAGACAATGCCCGGATGGATGTTCCGTCAAGAGTTCCAAGCGTCCTTCGATGCCAAGGGTTCTGAGTTCTTCAACCCAGAGGAGTTCTTATACTACGAGAAGAAGCCCGATGTTGCAGGGGATTACTACATCGCTGTTGACTTAGCAGGCTTTGAATCTGATAGAGGAAATAAGACTAAGCGCAGGGACAACTCAGCTATGGCTGTGGTGTTCGTCACTGACGGTGGTACTTGGTGCGTAGAGGATATACAATACGGTCGTTGGTCGTTAGATCAGACAGCGGAGAACATCTTCAAAGCAGTAGAGAAGTACAAACCCATCGGCGTAGGTGTAGAGAAAGGGATAGCACAGCAAGCCGTGATGTCCCCCCTCAACGACTTAATGCGTCGAACCCATAGAGTGTTCAGGATTGATCTACTCTCACACGGTAACCAGCGTAAGCAGGATCGCATACTCTGGGCCTTGCAGGGTCGCTTTGAGCATGACAAGATCAAGCTTAAGAAAGGTGATTGGAACCTCGCCTTGGTGGATGAGGCGTCGGCTTTTCCTTCTCAGTTGGTTCATGATGACTTACTTGATGCACTCAGCTATATCGACCAGATGGCTGTACTACCCTATGATTGGGGTGGTGATATGACAGACGATTACACACCAGTTGACATAGTAGCAGGATACTAAACCCATGGTATATGATAATGTATGATCTATATGGAACGGAGTGGTGCGGTACGTGCATAGGAACGAAGAAGCACTTAACAGCTATCAACGTTCCTTATACCTTCACTGTACTACCTGCTGGCCCAAGGGGATGGGAGATAGCAGAGGAGCTAAGCGGCAGGCGAGCAATGCCTGTCATCCTCAAGAACGGAGTCAACATGCACTTCGATGAATTCAAGGCGGAGATCAATGCCTTGGGTCGTACTCCTCGGCCCCTCACGCAGACTGAACAGGACGAATTAGATGAATGATGAAGAGATTTTCAAGGACTTGTTTGAAGGCTTCGGTACTGATGGCGACCTAGCCCAATGGGTTAATGGTAAGTGCCAAGACTGGAGGGATCACTACGAGAGCAACTACTCCGCTAAGCACGAAGAGTACTACCGCATCTTTAGG
>Ga0066605_10001839_pt1 | contig 13885 bp, 12 predicted proteins | sample SaaInlLV_DNA_10m_FD_60385 | JGI IMG/M metagenome (GOLD analysis project Ga0066605, IMG submission 60385) | Marine microbial communities from expanding oxygen minimum zones in the Saanich Inlet - SI075_LV_DNA_10m | ecosystem: Environmental > Aquatic > Marine > Unclassified | place: British... | reverse complement strand
GCTACTTGGGAGGATGAGAAAGAATACTGGCTTTATTATAAACTTTCAAAATCTAAGTGGGCTGAGATTAGATCTGAACGAAAAAATAAAGCAATTAATGAGGCATATTCATATTACAAATTAGCCTTAGATTATCAGTTAAAGGAAAATGTTCCCTCGGCTGTAAATTATGCTGTAAAAGCTTTAGATGTTTTAAAGTTGTATATGGATGGAGTGTTAAGGCATCCTGATTTAGAATACCCGATAGATGTGTATTGTTTTGAATTGCTTTCCAACGTATACAATTCGATATCTTATGAATCAGAATTTAATTCCGAAACGAGAGAATTTTTAATTGGCTCAGACCTTTCACTTGAATCTTTTGATATTTATATAGGTGAAGAGAATGTTCCTTTTAAGATCAGATCTTCTTTTAAAGGTTCTCCAGATTATATGCTTTCAAATTCTAGTGGTGTTGTTAAAGTAAGTGCTCAAAGTATGGATGTCTATCGTAAAGAGCATTTTGTGAACTTTATATTAGACTGGGACGCAATGTTGAAAGCAGCAAGTCCTTCTGATTGGATTCGAGATTTAGTAGATTTTCCTGAAAGTAGCTTCAAGATTTCAGTAACTCTAGTTTGGCCAAAGATTTCAATTACTTCTGAGGAGTTGAACTTAGGTCAAGAATGTGCACAATCGATTCTTTTAAATAAATCACTCAATTATTTTCAAGATAAAGGTTTCGAAATAGTAGATGACTCAAATGCTGATTATCAAATCAGTATAAAATCTAATACCTATAAAGGTTTGACAAACAAGCGGATGCATTCGGCTTTGTTGCAGTATGAGTTTGTTGTTAAAGATGCCTCTGGTAACATAGTTTTTCAACAACAAAAGAGAGAGCTTAAAGGTGTTCAGTCTAACTTTCCATCCGCAGGAATTAATGCTTATGAGCGGAGTTTAGATGATTTTAAGTGGGATATTTTACGTCCTTTTATAAAACAATTGGTAGGAGAGTAGAATAGTTTTTATAAATATTTATTTTTAGGTTCAAATAAGAATTTATGTCGACAGCAATAATACGATTAAAAGATGCCAAAATCTATCAGAAAGATCATTTGGTTCTTAGTAAGGTAAGTTTTGAGTTACAATCTGGAGATTTCATCTATTTAATAGGTAAAACAGGTACTGGTAAAAGTAGCTTATTAAAGACTCTTTATGGTGATTTATTACTTCAAGAAGGCGTAGGAGAGGTTGTTGGTTTTGATTTGACATGTTTGAAGGAAAAAGAGATACCCTACTTGCGAAGAGGAATAGGGGTTGTCTTTCAAGATTTTCAATTGTTATCTGATCGATCTGTAAATGATAATTTATCTTTTGTTTTAAGAGCAACAGGATGGGATGATAAGGATAAAATTAATAATAGAGTGCAAGAAGTCCTTACTCAAGTTAATATGGGCCAAAAAGGTTATAAGATGCCACATGAATTATCTGGTGGCGAGCAACAAAGAGTATCTATTGCTAGAGCTATATTAAATGAGCCTGAATTGATTATTGCGGATGAACCTACAGGTAATTTAGATCCAGAAACTTCCAGAGAGATTATGGCGCTATTAAAAGGAATTCAAGAGAAGGGAAAAGCTGTTTTTATGGCCACTCACGATTATTCCCTTATTCATGATTTTCCTTCAAAAATGATACGTTGTGCTGAGGGAACTATTCTTCCTGTGGATAGATTAACTGAATAATTTTTTTAGCTTCATCTATACAGTTGAATTTTTCGAGGGAATTCTTACGTATTTCAATTTCTTGGGATGAAAAAGGTATATTTTCTAGTTCTTTTATCTTAGCAAGCCATTCTTCAGGTTTCTCAACTACATGACATACATTTTCTAGTTCGGTTCCTATTAACATTTTGTTATTAGCAATACAATGTCTACCATGATATAATGATTTTAAAAGTTTGAGTTTTATTCCGGTAGCTTGTTGTGTATATAAAACTTGAATTTGAGCATTTTTAATCAAGTTGTTTAACAGTGCCTCTTCAGGATTTTCAACAAGTCTTATGTGATTGTATTTTGTTATTTCTTTTCGAAGATGTTTACCTGGTTTGTATCCTGCAATTACAAATGGGTAATCAATTTTTTTAAAGACATTTTTAATTAAATATAGTGCTGCATTTTCATTTTCAGCTACGGAAAGGTTGCCATGGTAAATTGCATATTCTCCTAATCCTGTCTTACTTGAAACGTCTTTATTTGGGTGGAATGCTTTTATATAATGACTGTTGCCAATTTTATTAAAGTGTTCATGATCTTTTTGAGATATTGATAAAATTCCATCTGCATTTTTCAGCTTCTTTTCGTATGATTTTATTTTTAGATGCTCTGTAAATAGATACAATTTTGGGATTATTTTTTTTTCAGCTATTGCAAGCATTTTATAATAATCTGTTTCAATATTATGAGCTCTAACAAATTGAGGTCTTTGATTTATTTTTGAGTGGTTTAAATAATAAGTTGTGTGCAATCCTTCAAATAATATAGGTGCATTAAATTTTTCTAAATTTTTCAGAAGATTTTCGGACTTCCTTGATTTGACTATAAATGGAATATTAGAAAATAAATTAAACCAGCTCATTTTTCTCGGATAGTAATGAACAGATGTACATAATATGTCGAGATTATTCGTTTCCTCTCTGTCGTATTTATAACAGTGTAGATGAATTTTGATTCCGAGATCTTTTAATGCTTTTAGTTTATAAAAGATGTCAATTACACCCCCGTAATTTGCAGGGTAAGGGATGTTTAATGCTACAATATGTAACGCTTTATTCTTCAATTTTTTTGTATAAGTCTTTTAGTGTGTTTTCTTCAATTTCCCAGTTGAGTTCTTTACTTACATGATGAGTGTTAGATTTCCACTCTGACATTAATTCTTTATTATCTAATGCATATTTTATTTGGTTTGCAATATGTGTAGGTTCATGATTATTAATAAATAAACCTATTTGATACTTTTTGATAATCTTTTCAACTTCAATTATTTTTGATGCTAAGATAGGAATACCTGCATGTATAAAATCGAACAGTTTGTTAGGAAGACTATATTTATAATTTGTGTTTGTGTCTTTGTCTATAGTGAGTCCTAGTTTTGCATGCTGCGTGTATTGCATCATTTCGCTATAAGGCATTCTTCCCTTAAAAATAATAGAATTTTCTAATTTCAATTCCAAAACTCTTTTTTTAAGTTGTGGAATCACATCTCCATCTCCAATAATAATAAGACATACATTATTTAAATATTGCATTGCTTCAACAAGCTCTTCAATTCCTCGATTAATATTGATTCCTGCGCCTTGAGTGATGATTATGTCTTTATCTTCCACAATATTAAGTTCAGATTTACTTTTTAGTTTCAGAGTCTCGACCTTGTTAGGTACATTTCGAAGTATTCGTAAATCCTTATTGTATTCTTCTTTGTAGAGTTGAGCAATGGATTGATTCACTGTAATAATATGTTTCAGCTTAGGAAAGATGAATTGTTCAATTGTTTGCCATACTTTTTTTACGAGTTTTTTATTTTGGATTTCAGGAACACCTGTAAAGTACTCATGTGAATCATATACAATAGGCTTTCTTCGAATTATTGCGGCCAAATAGTTTGCAAGTAATGTGTCTAAGTCGTTGGCATGATAAATATCTACTTTTGAAAAAACAAGTAAAATGAACAGTCGTATATTGAATTCTGCATAGAATAAAGCACCTTTATTGAATATAAGCCTCATTCTTTTAGTACGATAAGGTCTTTTAAGTTTTAAACTCGTATGTCTTTTTCTACCAATAAGAAGAATGTCATAATTCATAGAATTTAATGTTCCACAAACTTTTTTTACTCTCTGATCAGTTGAGAGATCATTAGTGACCGATATGATTATTTTTTTCTTCTGCAATTTTTTGATTTTCACGAAGATACTAATTCGAAAATACTGTATTCAAATTCATTTTCCGAATGTGTTAACTATCATTATTTATATAAACTTATTTTCTTTTCAAATTAGTATAATTAAAGAAGAAAACTCATTTTTGTTTAAAATGAAAAAAAATGGAAACTACTGACATGAATGGTAATGTTCTTGAAAATGGTGATTCAGTCATCTTTACCAAGTCAATGAAGGTTAAAGGCACTCAAATTCATTTGAAAAAGGGTACAAAGGTTAAGAATATTAGATTGACAGATGATCCTATGGAGATTGATGGAAAGGTGGATGGAACACGTTTGGTTCTCAAGACAGCTTTTGTTAAGAAGAAATAAACGGGTGTTTTTCTAATTTTGGTATAGGGATGTCATTCTCAATTTTATGATACCTCTTTTAGTTCTTGAATTGTTAATTCAGGATTTTCAGATTTAAAAACAAAACTTCCAGCAACAAGAACATCCGCTCCAGCATCAAGTAGGGCTTTTGCATTATTGATGTTTACGCCTCCGTCAATTTCTATTAATGTAGAGGTTTCCTTTTTGTTAATAAGACTTTTTAATTTCTTTACTTTTTTATAGGTGTGTTCAATAAATGATTGACCTCCAAATCCGGGATTAACAGACATAATGCATACAAGATCTATATCATGAATAATGTCTTCTAATAGGTGTATTGGGGTATGTGGATTTAAAGCAACACCAGCCTTCATGCCTTCAGCTTTTATAGCTTGAAGTGTTCTGTGTAAATGTGAACATGCTTCATAGTGAACAGTTAGAATGTCCGCGCCAATATTTTTAAATGTACTGATGTATTGGTCAGGATTAACAATCATCAGATGGACATCTAAAGGCTTTTTAGCATGTTTTTTCATAGCAGATATAACTGGCATTCCAAATGAAATATTCGGGACAAAAACCCCATCCATAACATCGATATGAAACCAGTCGGCATTAGATCTGTTAATCATTTCGAAGTCGCGTTGGATATTAGCAAAATCAGCAGCTAATACAGAAGGTGCAATTAAGTGTGCCATATATAATTTAAATAAAAAAAAAGAAGGCGTTAGCCTTCTTATCCTAAGTATGTTTTTAATATTTTACTTCTTGAAGCATGCTTAAGTCTTCGTATTGCCTTTTCTTTAATTTGTCGAACTCTTTCTCTGGTTAAGTCAAAACGTTCTCCGATTTCTTCAAGCGTTAAAGCTTGCTTACTTTCTAGGCCGAAATAAAGTCTGATGACGTCGGCCTCCCTTGGTGTAAGGGTTTCCAATGCTCTTTCAATTTCTATACTTAGCGACGCATTAAGTAATGCTCTATCTGGATTTGGGCTTTCACCGGAACAAAGTACATCGTAAAGATTTGAATCTTCTCCTTCAACTAATGGCGCATCCATAGATACATGTCGTCCTGAATTTCTTTGTGATTCTTTAACATCTGACTCACTCATATCAAGAAAGCTAGCAATTTCAGAAGCAGAAGGTGCACGTTCTTCTGATTGTTCAATTGAAGCATAAGCCTTGTTAATTTTATTGATCGATCCAATTTTATTTAAAGGAAGACGCACAATTCGAGATTGTTCTGCCAAAGCTTGAAGAATAGATTGACGAATCCACCATACAGCATAAGAGATGAATTTAAATCCTCTAGTTTCATCAAAACGTTGTGCAGCTTTTATTAAACCTAAGTTTCCTTCGTTAATTAAATCAGGTAGTGAAAGACCTTGATTTTGGTATTGTTTTGCAACTGATACTACAAAACGAAGGTTGGCTTTAGTTAATTTTTCTAAAGCAATTTGATCTCCTTCACGAATGCGCTGAGCCAATTCAACTTCTTCCTCTGCAGTAATTAAGTCAACTTTACCAATTTCTTGTAAATATTTATCAAGTGATGCAGTTTCTCGATTGGTTACTTGTTTGGTGATTTTTAGCTGGCGCATAAAATTATTTTTTTAAATTATATCAATACTCATGAGTATACGAGTATATTCATGAAAAGGTTACATTAATTTCAATCTATTTTTAATTTTTTCTACAATAGGGGGGATGTATTTGTTATTATTAGATCCTGGAATAATTTCATGTGCTATTTGCCTGCAAGGATAAATGAATTTTTCAAACATGGGTTTTACGGTTGAATTATATTGTTCGATGATGCACTTTTCTGTTCTACCTCGTTCGGCTATATCTCTTTTTATTCTTCTCTCTAGGCAGGTATTTTGGTCTTGATCAATGTAAATTATGATATCATATAACTGGTGTAACATTTTTTTGCTTACTGCCAATGTTCCTTCAACAATAATAATTTCTTTTGGATGAATTATTTTTGTAGAACTGATTCGCGAATGTGTATTAAAATCATAGATAGGCTGAGTAATTTCTTCTCCATTTTTTAGAGTTATGAGATGTTTTTTAAGTAAGTCTAAATCTAGCGCATTAGGATGGTCAAAATTTTGAGAGGATCTTTCTTGAATAGTTAAATGTTTTAAATCTTTATAATACGAATCTTGACTAATCAGATTAATTTTATCTTTAGGTAAGGCTGATATTAGTTCTTTAGCAAATGTTGTCTTTCCTGATCCACTAGCACCTGTAATACAGATTATAATTGTCTTTAAATTCATGTTTTAAATGTAAAAAAAATCCCCCCAATATTTTGGAGGGATTAATATGAAATAGGTAATATTATTCTACTGGTTTAGCTTCAGGTTTTGGTAATAAAACTTTTCTTGAAAATTTCATTTTACCTGTTTTGGCATCAATATCAATAATTTTCACTTTCACAGGATCGTCGACTTTTAAAACATCTTCAACATTGTTGATTCGTTTGTGGTCGATTTCTGAAATGTGTAATAAACCATCTTTTCCTGGAGCAATTTCAACAAATGCACCATAAGCTTGAATATTTTTTACACGGCCATCGTATTCTTCACCTACTGCTGGCATAAATGCAATTTCTTTAATCTTAGCGATTGCAGCATCCATACCTTCTTTGTTTGTTCCTAGGATTTCAACTTTACCATATCCGTCAATTTCTTCAATGGTAATTGTTGTATCTGTATCTAATTGTAGTTTCTGAATAATCTTACCACCAGGTCCAATAATACCTCCAATACAATCCTTGGCAACTTGAAGGATCTCAATTCTTGGCGCGTGAGGTTTAAGGTCAGTTCTAGGCGTGTCAATTGTTTTAAGAATTTCTCCTAAAATGTGCATTCTACCACCTTTAGATTGCTCTAGAGCTTTCGTTAGGATGTCATATGACAAACCTTTCACTTTAATGTCCATCTGACAAGCAGTTATACCTTTTTCAGTACCTGTAACTTTAAAGTCCATGTCACCTAGGTGATCTTCATCTCCAAGTATATCGGAAAGAACGGCGAATTTACCAGTTTCTTCATCGGTAATTAATCCCATAGCAATTCCTGAAACAGGTCTGGTCATTTTTATACCAGCATCCATAAGTGCAAGAGTACCAGCACAAACTGTTGCCATAGAAGAAGAACCATTTGATTCTAAGATTTCAGAAACAATACGAATTGTGTATGGATTCTCTTCAGGAATCATACCTTTAAGAGCTCTTTGAGCTAAGTTACCATGACCAATTTCTCTTCGGCTTACACCACGAATAGGTCGCGCTTCTCCGGTAGAGAATGGAGGGAAATTATAATGTAAGTAGAATTTCTCAGATCCTTGGAATGTTACATTATCAATTCTGTTTACATCCAGTGCAGTACCTAAAGTTACTGTAGATAAAGATTGTGTTTCTCCACGCGTAAATAAGGCAGAACCGTGAACACTTGGCAAATAGTCAATTTCACTCCATATAGGTCGGATATCTGTCGTAGCTCTACCGTCTAAACGAATACCTTCGTTAAGAACAGCATCTCTTACAGCATCTTTTTCTACTTTGTGAATATATTTACCGAGTAGGAAAGCTTTTTCTTCTCGGTCTTCTTCACTTAGGGTTTCAAGGAAAGTTTCTTTAATCTCTCCAAAAGCTTCTTTACGCGCATGTTTATCAGGATTACCACTTTTGGCAACTGCATAACATTTGTCGTAACAAGTATCTTTAACTTGAGCCAATAGATCCATGTCATCAGCCTCTTCGTGACAGTATTCTCTTTTTGCACCAACTTTAAAAGCTTTTGCTAATTCAAGCTGAGCAGTACATTGAACTTTAATAGCTTCGTGAGCTACTTTGATAGCTTCAATCATTTCAGCTTCGCTAACTTCATCCATTTCACCTTCAACCATAGCAACACTATCCATAGATGCACCAACCATAAGATCGATGTCTGCAGCTTCTAATTGCTCTGGGTTAGGGTTTACTATAAATTCTCCGTTAAGACGTGCAACACGCACTTCAGATATAGGTCCTTCGAAAGGAATATCAGATAATGATAAACATGCTGAAGCAGCTAGACCTGCAAGAGCATCAGGCATACAGTCTTTATCGTAAGACATCAATTGAATCATCAATTGTGTTTCAGCATGGTAATCAGAAGGGAATAGTGGTCGTAATACGCGGTCAACTAATCGCATTACTAAAATTTCTTGATCAGAAGGGCGTGCCTCTCTTTTAAGAAAACCACCTGGGTAACGACCGTCAGCAGCAAATTTTTCTCTATAATCAACAGTTAACGGTAGAAAGTTAACACCTTCTTTTGCTCCTTTGCTTGAAACTACTGTTGCAAGCAGCATGGTCTTACCCATGCGAACAACAACAGATCCGTCTGCTTGTTTTGCTAATCGTCCTGTTTCAATTTCAATTGTTCTTCCATCACCTAAATCGATGGTTTGTTTAAGTCCTTGTGGGATCATATTTCAATATTTATTTGTGCTTTTAACAATCAGACTTTGGTTTACTTTAAGGTTTTGTACCTATGGTTTTTTATAAGAATTGGTTAGAATTTATTTTTATAAATTTCTGATTGAAAAAGCGATCTTATAAAAACCAAAAAAGGCAATGCGAAGATTGCCTTTTGAGTATTTGAAAGGATTATTTTCTTAATCCGAGTTCTTTAACGATGTTTCTGTAGCGCATAATATCTACTTTCATCAAGTAGTTGAGAAGTTTTCTTCTTTTACCTACTAAATTGATTAGAGAACGTTGTGTTCCATAATCTTTTTTATTGTTCTTTAAGTGTTCTGTTAAGTGAGCGATACGGAAAGTGAAAAGTGCTATTTGTCCTTCAGGAGAACCTGTGTCTTTTTCATTTTTCCCGTGAGTTTTGAAAAACTCTTGTTTCTTTTTAGATGTAAGGTACATGCCTAAATTAATTTAATGTTAGTTATGTATTTGTAAAATGTCGTGCAAATATAGTCTTTTATTCTTATTTAGCTGTAAAAGTCATTCTCAAGTATTTTGAAACCTTTTCTTTTAGTTTTTTTCTTTCAACAATAAAATCTAGGAAACCATGTTCTAAAACGAATTCTGAAGTTTGAAATCCTTCTGGTAAATCTTTACCTATAGTTTCTTTTACTACTCTAGGTCCAGCAAATCCAATTAATGCACCTGGTTCGGCAATATTAATATCTCCTAGCATAGCAAAAGAAGCTGTAATTCCACCTGTAGTTGGGTCTGTAAGCAATGATATATATGGAAGCCCATTTTCTGATAATTGAGAAAGTCTTGCAGATGTTTTGGCCATTTGCATTAGTGAAAATGCCGCTTCCATCATTCGTGCACCACCTGATTTAGAAATCATCATAAAAGGTGTTTTATTGTCAATTGAATGAGATATAGCTCTTGCAATTTTTTCTCCAACTACAGACCCCATAGAGCCACCAATAAAGTTAAAGTTCATACATGCAATTGTAATATCAATACCGTCCATTTTACCATAGGCTGTAGTAACGGCATCTTTGATTCCAGTTTTATTTTTAGTCGCTTTTAATCTTTCTGAATATTTTTTTGTGTCCTCAAATTTTAATGGGTCACTTGATGTCATATTAGCATCTAGTTCAGTAAATTCTTGATCGTCGAATAAAATACTGAAATATTCAACAGAGTTAATGCGTTCGTGGTGGTTGCAGTTCTGACATACCCAAAAACTATTCTGATGTTCATCCGTTGAAGCAACTACTTTACATTTGGGACATTTATACCAAAGACCTTCAGGGATTTCCTTTTTATCTTTTGTTTCTGTAAATACTTTTTTGTCTTTTCTTTTAAACCAAACCATATCACGAGTTATAGTGTGTCAACATTATTTAAGTCTTCGAATGTACGCTTTAAACGCGATATAAATGTTAATTCTCCTTGACGCAAATATTTGCGTGGATCATAGTATTTTTTATTAGGCTTATCATCTCCTTCAGGATTTCCAATTTGAGACATGATGAAATCTTTATTCTCAAGAATGTAATCTCTTACTCCCTCAGTCATTGCATACTGTAAGTCAGTATCAATATTCATTTTAATTACCCCATAAGATATCGCTTCTCTTATTTCTTCTAATGAAGAACCTGATCCGCCATGAAATACAAAGTCCACTGGATTTAAATCAGATAAATTGAATTTTTCACGAATATATTTCTGAGAGTTTTTTAGTATTTTAGGGGTGAGTTGAACGTTCCCTGGTTTGTATACACCATGAACATTTCCAAATGAAGCTGCAATTGTAAATTTATTTGAAATTTTAATTAATTCTTCATACGCATAGGCAACTTCTTCAGGTTGTGTGTAAAGATCTGCATTATCAACTTCGGTATTATCGATACCATCTTCTTCACCTCCTGTAACCCCAAGTTCCATTTCCAAAGTCATACCAATCTTACTCATTCTTTCAAGATAATTCTTACAAATTTCAATATTTTCTTTGATTGGTTCTGCAGAAAGATCAATCATGTGAGATGAGTACAGAGGTTTTCCATGTTTTTCAAAATATTTTTCACCAGCTTCGATTAAGCCATCTATCCATGATAGCCATGATTTTTGACAATGATCAGTATGAAGAATTACCGTTGCTCCATAAAGTTCAGCCATTTGATGTACATGCATAGCTCCAGATATACATCCGTTTATTGATGCCTGTTCATTTACATTATCTAATCCTTTTCCAGCCAGGAATTGACCGCCACCTTTAGAAAACTGAATGATAATAGGGGCATTTAATTGTGCAGCTGTTTCTATTACTGCATTTACAGAAGAACTTGAAGATACATTAACAGCTGGAAGGGCAAAATTATTATTCTTAGCATATTGGAAAATTTCTTGTACTTCGTTTCCATATGCTACTCCTGCCTTAAATTTTCTATTCATTTTCTATTCATTTTATATGTTGTGCAAATTTAATTAATTATTTATGAGGGGCATATTATTTGTTTAAAAAGGATACCCCAAGCCTATATTCAATTGAGAATTACTGAAATTAAGCTCTCGCCACTTCCATTTATCACTTTCTGATGGATCTTTCACTATAAAACCTAGATCTGTTCGTAAAATAAAATATTTAAAATCATAGCGTAATCCAATACCAATGTCTACAGCAATTTCATCTATAAATTGATTCCACTTAAAATTTGCTTCTTCATATTGGTTGTTATTTGAGCTTATTTCCCAGATATTTCCGGCATCTATAAAGACACTACCATTAAGTTTTTTTACTAGGCTAAACCGGTATTCCAAACTGGTGATAAGTTTAATTCCACCTGTGAAAAGGGTGTCAGTGTTGTTTTGTAAGCTCCCAGCAGGTTTTTTAAATGCTTGCCAACCTCTAAGGTCATTGGCACCCCCAGCAATGAATTTCTTATGAAATGGCGATTGGTTGGTGTTTCCAAATGCATAAATTAATCCTGTCATAATCCTAGCAGCAATACTATTTTTTTGATTTATTTCCCAATAATATCTGTAATCAAGACTTGTTTTTATGTACTGAGTAAAAATGTTTTCACTATTCCATACATTTATAGTGTATGTAGGATCTCCATTCTCTTGAAGTATGGGCTCACCTTCTTCATTTTTTAATTGATTAAAGTTTAATGGACGGGCAAGGCTTCTTAATAGGCTTCCTGATGATTCTATATGAAATCTATAGAAGCTTGAGTTTTTAAGTTTGTTTTCGTAACTAAAGGTATAAGAGCTTGTAGGGATTAAATGGCTTGAATAATCTTTGGCGATAAGATATTCAGAAATGTTATTTAAATTAGATGCATCTCCTTCAAAATTTACATAACTAAGGTTAAATAGTGATAACTTGTGTTGAAACTTTTGTCTAGTAGTCCATTGATAACTATAGCTACCTGAAATACTATTTCTTGTAAATTCAGGTCGTTTCATTTCTATGACTGAAGCTGTGAAAATAGTTTTCGTTTTAGAAGTTTTATTTAAAATTGGATTTAACTTTATTGGACTTATTAAACTAGGAATCGTAAAGTTAATAATAGCACCATTTTCTTTGATATTTCTAAAATTATTTGAACCTTTAAATGTAAGCTCTAAATGCTCAGCCCCATTTAGAATATTGTAATGAGATAATGATGCGGTACCTGAAATACCTTCTTTTAGTTCTGGGTTTGTTGTAGCTTCAAGTTCAACTGAATAAGCAATTTTATTTCCAGAAGTCAAAAAAATATCTGAAACTAAAATATCTTTATTGCTATCAGAATCAATTTGTGAGAATTCAAATGATATTTTTTTAAAGTTTTTTAGTTCTGATAAAGCCTCATAGCTTTTGTCGAAAACACTTTTGTTATAAGGTATTCCCGGTCTTATAAATATTTTATTAGCAAGTCTGTTTAAATTAAATGGAGGTGTGCCTTTGTTTAAGATGAAGTTTATTCCCTTTATGGTAATAGTATCTTTAATACCTATAGAATATATGTTTTCTAGATGTACATTAACGCGCCCTATAACTCCTTGTCTATGGTCACTCTGAATTTTTGAACCATCATTAATTTCCTCAATTGATTTAACAACTAAATCTAAATTGATTTCTTTAGTTGTTTGATTTGTGTCGGCAAGAAAATAAATGAATTCTTTATTGAATTGATAGTAACCTTGGTCTTGAAGTTTAGATGCTATGCGTGAACGCTCATCTTCCAGATTTCTGAAATTATATGTTTTTCCTTTATTGATTTTAGTTTCATCTAAAAGGTCTTTTATGCTTTTCGTTAAATCACTATCATCTTTGTGATTGATTTTTACTTCATTGATCTTGTAAGAAGCCCCACTATTTATTGAATAAATAGCTTTTGCTTTATGGTTTTTTTTATGAATTTCGAAGGAAACACTTGCGTCAAAATATCCTTTGTTTTTATAGTAAAGTTCAATTTGAGTAGCTGATTTTCGTGCTAGGCGATAGTTGATAAGGATCGGTGGTTCACCTATTCTTTTGAAATAATGATCTTCATCTTTTTCTGCAGCAAAATTATAGATGTTGAGGTACATAGGAATAAAACCTAAGATTTTTTTGTTGGGTTTTTGCTTAAGTAGCGCGAAGAGTTCTTTGTTTTTTACTTTATGACCATCTTCCACAATATTATTTTTAGAAAGTAGATATTGTTCATTTGCCAAGTGTTTACTAGTAGAACAATTACTTAAAAATATTGCAATGCATATTAGTATGGGTAAAAGTTGAATGTTAAATCTGGCTCTCAATGGTATTTTTTTACAAATGTATTATAATGTTTGTTTGAAAGTTAAAAATAAGTAATAGTTATTGTTTTTAATTCTCATAAAGAGATTTCTTATAAACCATTTTTTATAATGATTTTTAAACGAATTTTTTCTCTATTGCAGAGAGTCTTTTTTTAAAAAAATGCTCCTTCCTAATTTCTTTTTTTAACCTTTGTAGATATGTTAAGTAAAAATCAAATTAAATCATTACGAGCCCTTCAAAGAAAGAAAGAAAGGCTGCACACTGGTTTTTATGTTGTTGAAGGTAAAAAGATCGTTCATGAGATAATTGATTCTACTGATGATTGGG
>Ga0066605_10001832_pt1 | contig 13910 bp, 14 predicted proteins | sample SaaInlLV_DNA_10m_FD_60385 | JGI IMG/M metagenome (GOLD analysis project Ga0066605, IMG submission 60385) | Marine microbial communities from expanding oxygen minimum zones in the Saanich Inlet - SI075_LV_DNA_10m | ecosystem: Environmental > Aquatic > Marine > Unclassified | place: British... | reverse complement strand
TATTTTAATATACCTCATATTCATTCTACTTGGATATCCTAAATTTAAAGAATCATGGCAAAAATGGATTCCTCTTACATATAGAGATACTGTACAAGATATAATTCAAGACCTAAGTAATGGCATGCGAGCCTATTTTAGAGGTCAAGCATTTATAGCTTTTATTGTAGGTCTATTATTTTGCATTGGATTTAAAATAATTGGACTCCCTCTAGCCATCTTTCTTGGAGTTTCAATTGGGTTCTTAAACCTGGTACCCTACATGCAAATACTTGGATTCATACCCGCTTTTATTCTTTGCATACTTCACAGTATGGAAACCGGGCAAAGCATTTGGATTTCTCTTGGCACAACTGCTCTAGTATTTATGATTGTACAATTCATCCAAGAAATTTTTCTCATTCCAAAAATCATGAACAAGGTTACGGGCTTACACCCTGCAATTATATTATTATCATTATCAATATGGGGAAGCCTATTAGGCTTGTCGGGATTGATTATTGCACTCCCAATTAGCACGCTACTCATCTCGTATTACAAAAGACATATTTCAGAAATTCCTAGCTAACTGTTTAGATTTAATAACGATATCTATCAACGAAACACCATACATATAGCTACCTAATAGGGTTAGGTTATTAGGACTTAATGCTTCAATCTGCATGACCTTATCTAAATGACCTACATCATATTGAGGAATAGATTTATCAATTAGGATAATTTCTTGAAACTCAATATCTAGCTCTTTATTAAAAACATGTTTCAAAAATTCACCAGCTTCATGTTTTAAATTTAAACCACTTAATTCCTCTATAGAGTAGCGAGAACCTCCCATCATCACTGTATTAACTACATAATCGCATGTAGAATGTTCTGGAAATGTATTAGAATTAGCAACCATACCTAATACGACAGAATTTTCACTAGAGGGAACCAAAAAACCAAAACCATCAAAATCAATAGCTGTCTTAGATAACTTCATATTTAAAACGGCAATTGGAGCATAATGAATCGATTGCAATAATGCACTCAATTTAGAATCTGTATAGGCTGCAATACTATATGCAGGGATAGTGGAAACGAGTTCGTCAAAAACCTGAGATTCACCATTAACAACCAACTCAACTTTATCTGAAAAGTGAACAGCATCAATATCCGCATTGTAAATAATAAAATCACTTAAATGATTCTCTAAAGCATTCACAAGAGTTTGCATACCACCTTTAAAGCTAAATAGCGCTTTAGAGCTAACCTCTTTACCATACTTTTTTGAATCAAAAGACTTAGTCTTATAAGTTCTTAAAGCCTTAATAATAGAACCATTTCTACCTTCTAATTCTTTAAGCAAGGGAAGGGTGGCAGAAATACTCATTTTCTCAATATCACCGGCCCATACACCACTAACCATACTATCAAAAAATAAAGCACGAAATTCATTACCAAAATGCCTATCAACAAAACTGGATATAGTCTCATCACCATCAAATTTAACTGCAGTAAAATCTTTTATAATGGCTTTTATAAATAATTTAAGGTACGGAGAAGACAATAAGGACCAAAAAGAATGAGGCAAAACCTGAAGCTTATCATCATGATACAAATACCTCTTTTTTGCCTTATCATTAGCAAAAACAAGTTCATCCCACAAACCAAGTTCTTCAACAAGCTCAAGAACCATCTGACCTCTTCCCTTAGGTCTAATACCCCTTGGACCCCACTCAAAAACAAGCTCATTAATCTTTTCAGAAAAAACAACACCACCAACCCTCGTAGATTTTTCTAAAACAACAAAATCAACATTAGTATTGTATTTTTTAAGATAATATGCAAATGACAAACCTGCCATTCCTGCACCTAATATGGCTACCTTTTTTCTTTTCAAATCTACAAGGCTATGACACCTTCAATTTTAGAGGATTGAATATAAATATTAATAATTTCATCCGAACTTAACATAATCTCTTTAACACTAATAGATACAAAATTTCCCTTAGAAGATTCTGTAAGTCTTATTTGAGCATTATCGGAAGTAAATAAAGCTTCAATCTGGGCTATTTTTTTCACATCAGACTTCACTATAAATTTAAAAAGATATAAATCAGGAAAAGATATTTCTTCTAGTTTCTTTCTTAAGCCTTCGAAATCTTGTTTCATACTTTAATTTTAAACAAAAATACAAAGCATCTATAAAAATAACACAAGACACGTGGTTTTTTATAAATTTGTTTTATGAACAAGAGAATCATTATTTCAGGTGCTCCTGGAACAGGAAAAACTTCAATAATTAGTAAATTATCTGAAAGTGGATACAAGTGTCACAAAGAAGTGTCTCGTGAAATAATTGCTAATCAATTACAAATCAATGGTTCAATAACACCATGGCAAGACTTATTCAAATTTAGCGAAATTGTAATTAAAGAGCGATTAAAACAATACAAACTAGCCACAAATAAAATCGAATTTTACGATAGAGGAATTATTGATTCATTCGCATATCTATTAAAAGATAATATACGTTTAGAGGAAGAATGGATCACTATTGCTAAAGAACACAAATACTACAAAAAGATATTTATTACACCTCCATGGGAAGAAATATATCACACAGACCATGAAAGAAAAGAAGATTTCATGTCAGCAACAAAAATTCATTCATACCTTATAGAAGCTTACGAAGCTTTCAATTATAAACCAATCATTATCCCGAAAACTACAATTCAAGAGCGAATTAATTTCATTTTAAACGAAATTGAACAACATTAACATACATAACGTACTAAAAAAGTACTGGGGATTTGAGTCTTTTAGAACAAAGCAAGAAGAGATTATTAATGATGTTTTAGTTCAAAAAGACACATTAGCACTTCTACCTACAGGTGGCGGGAAATCTATTTGCTATCAAATACCAGCATTAGTCAAAGAAGGAATTTGTATTGTAATTTCTCCTCTGGTAGCTTTAATGAAAGACCAAACCAGTAAGCTACAGAAACATAACATAAAAGCTATTGCTATAACAGGAGGTCTAAATCAGCATGAACTAGATATAGCATTAGATAATTGTATTTACGGTAATATTAAACTTCTTTATCTTTCTCCAGAAAGATTAGAATCTGATTTAGTAAGAGAGCGTATAAAAAAGATGAATGTAAATCTGATCGCTGTAGATGAAGCACATTGTATCTCTCAATGGGGCTATGACTTTAGACCATCATATTTAAAAATTGCAGAAATAAGAGCATTAAAACCAGAGTCCCCTATCCTAGCCCTTACAGCAACTGCAACAAAAAAAGTAGCAAAAGATATTCAAGACAAATTATTGTTTAAAAAACAAAACGTCATTCAAAATAGCTTTAGAAGAACAAATTTAGCATATATGGCTCTAGAAGAAAGCCATAAATCAACTCGCGTTCATAAAATTCTTCAAAAAATTAAGGGACCAGCTATTATATATGTCAGAAATCGTAAAAAAACTTATGAATTTTCTTCAGAATTAAACAAATTAGGATTCAGCTCAACTTATTACCATGCAGGATTATCTGAAGATGACAGAACAGTAAATCAGGCAAAATGGATGAACAACATCACTAGAGTCATGGTCGCGACTAATGCTTTTGGCATGGGTATAGATAAACCAGATGTAAGACTCGTTATACACCTTGAAAATCCAGACACAACAGAGGCTTATTTCCAAGAAGCTGGTCGCGCTGGTCGCGATGGGAAAAAAGCATTTGCCATCAGTCTGTTTCAAAAATCCGATTTTAAAGATTCAATGAATCAATTTACAGAAACATACCCCTCATCATCTGACGTAAGAAATATATATCAAAATATAGCAAATTTTTTACAAATTGCTATTGGTGACGGATACGAGCAATCTTACGATTTCGAATTTGAAAAGTTTTGTTCAAAATACCAGCTTAATAAATATAAATGCATAAAAGCATTAAACATATTAGAAAAAGACAACTTAATAAACTACAATAGTTACAATAACTCACCTTCATCAGTCAATATTATATGTAATTCAAAATCTCTTATCAGCTACAAATCGCAAAATTCTAAAAAAAATGAACTCATACAATTAATTCTTAGATTATATCCAGGTGTCTTTGATAATCCAGTAGATATAAAAGAAAGAAATTTAGCAATTCAACTCAACCTTAAAAGTAATCACATAAACAAAATTTTAAAGGAACTCGATCAAGAAAAATTAATTGCATATACACAGAGAAAGAATAACAGTAAAATTACTTTTTGTTCAGCAAGATACAGTAGCAAGTTTCTTCCTATTTCTAAATTTCACTTTAACGACAGGAAATCATTATTAAAACAAAAACTTAAACACATAAACGACTATCTACAAAACACAAGCATTTGTCGTTCAAAAGTCTTATTAGATTATTTTGGAGAAAAACAATCTGAAGATTGTAATATATGTGATATATGCATCTCAAAAAAAGCTGACTCAAAAAGTTTTAGAAAAGACATTAGAACCAAACTTCTACAAAGTGTACAAAAAAATCCAATCGACATCAGTACTTTTATAGCGCGATATAGTAAAATTAAAGAACAGGTAATTCTGGATGAAATTAACAATTTAATTTCAGAAGAGTTACTTCTGAAAACTGGGAAAATATTAAAATCGAATGAATAGAGATAAAAAGATAGTTTTCATGGGAACACCTCATTTTGCTGTTGAGGCACTAAAAAAAATACATGAAAGTAATTATCAAATAGTAAGTGTTGTTTGCCCACCTGACAAACCTGGGGGAAGAGGTCAAAAGCTAAAATCGTGTGAGGTAAAGCAATATGCTGTGTCTCAAAATTTAAAAGTACTTCAACCCGAAAAACTTAAATCACCTAAATTTCTTTCTAAATTAAAAAACTTAAACGCTGACCTTTTTATTGTAGTAGCTTTTAGAATGTTACCTAAAGAAGTGTGGTCAATTCCTAAATATGGAACATTTAATATACACGCCTCTCTGCTACCTAAATACCGAGGTGCTGCGCCAATAAACTGGGCATTAATAAATGGTGAAAAGAAAACAGGAGTTACATCATTCTTAATTGATGAAAAAATTGATACGGGAGCAATATTACTTTATAAAGAGTGTGTAATTGGAAAAAATGAAAATGTAGGCGAACTTCACGACCGACTTATGCTTATGGGTGCAGAACTTACTATTGAAACATGTGAGGGTATTTTTAACAATAAAATAGAACCCAGAGTACAACAAAACACTACCGAACTTAAAAATGCACCAAAACTATTTAAAAGTGATTGTAAAATAGATTGGTCAAAATCATCCCTAGAAATATACAATCATATTCGAGGACTATCTCCCTACCCTGTAGCATGGACAAATATTATATCAAACAATGAGTCCAAAACAATAAAGATATTTAATGCAGACTACGAATTACTTAAACATAAAAAAGAAATTACCGAAATTGATATAAGTAAAAACAGTTTTAAAATATATACAAAAGACGGAGTTATAAATATTCTTGAAATTCAAATTGCAGGAAAAAGAAAGATGGATATTAAGTCATTTTTAAATGGAATAAATTTAAGCAACTTCAAAAATGTCTCTTAAGGCTTATTATGCCTGATTTTTTTATCAAAAAATGAATTTAAAGCTCAGTTTATCAACATTTACTCGTATTTATCAACAAAGTTAGGGTTTTTAGACCTTCAAACTTGCGCAATATCACCATTGGTATATATTTGTAACGCATTCAATAAAAATTAATTAATCTTTAACCTTAAAATTATCTTATTATGAACAAGTCAGAATTAATCGATGCAATGGCCAGCGACGCTGGAATTTCTAAAGCTGCTGCTAAAAAAGCATTAGATGCTTTTACTGGATCTGTAGCTGGAACACTTTCTAAAGGTGGTAAAGTTGCCTTAGTTGGTTTTGGATCTTTCTCTATCTCTAAAAGAGCTGCAAGAGATGGTCGTAACCCTCAAACTGGTGCAACAATCAAAATCGCTGCTAAAAACGTTGTTAAGTTTAAAGCTGGTGCTGATTTAAGTGGAAAAGTAAACTAGTTTACTTTCAAAACAAAATAGAAACCTCGCCTTAGCGAGGTTTTTTTTTATATATCAACCTGTAGTCCATCGTAAGCAAGAATTACTTGATCTGGTAATTGTTTTTCCACATCTTCACTCCGCCCCATCAAATGACTAACATGTGTAAGATAAGCCACTTCAGGTTTTACCTCATTAATAAAACTAAGAGCCTCCTTTAAGTTAAAATGAGAAATATGCTCACTAATTCGAAGTGCATTAATAACCAAAACACGCGTCCCTTTAATCTTTTTTATCTCTTTCCTTGAAATAGTTTTAGCATCAGTAATGTAAGTTAAATCATTAACTCGAAAGCCTAATACAGGTAATTTATAATGCATCACTTCAATGGGCGTAAATAAATTCCCATCTATATTAAAAGATTCATTACTATTAATTTGATGGATATTTACCTCAGGTACGCCAGGATACTTGTTATCACTAAACACATATGGGAATTCACGCAAAAGAGCTTTTTGAACATTCATATCACAATAAACATCCATGTCTTTTTGATGTTTAAAATTAAAGGCTCTAACGTCATCCATACCAGCTATATGATCTTTGTGTTCATGTGTAAATAGAATAGCACGAATATCTTGTATCTCTTCCCTTAACATTTGCTGTCTAAAATCGGGTCCACAATCAATCAGATAATTTAGATTATTAATTGTAATCATAACAGAGGATCTCAATCTCTTATCTCTTATATCAGCAGATAAACACACACCACAATCACAAGCAATAACTGGGACTCCCTGAGAAGTTCCAGTACCTAAAAATGTAAGTTTCATATTATAAATTTAACTCTTTTAAATCAATATATTAAGTAATAAATATAACTTTAAACTTGGCTATGTGATATACTCCATTTAAATTTGTTAAAACAAATGATTTTATTAAAATGAAAAACATTGTCTTAACGCCTGTGCAAAAAGCACTTGAAGTAAACCTCAACCCAGAAACGTATGGAACCTTTGCAGAGGTAGGCGCAGGACAAGAAGTCGTTCGTCATTTTTTTAGAGCAGGTGGTGCATCTGGAACAATTGCAAAAGCGATGTCTGCCTATGACAAAGACTTTAGCGATGCGATATATGGAAAAGAAGCAAATGGCAGATACGTTTGTGAATCCCGACTCAAAAACATGATTAATCACGAATATGGATTAATTACTGAACGATTAAACAGGGAAAAACATCCTAATAAACGATTTTTCTCTTTTGCAAACAATGTAGAAACCATTAATTTCTCAAAAACAAACGATGGGCATGGTTGGATGGGACTACGTTTTCAATTATGTCCAAATTCTAAACCTAATGATGTCATTCTTCATTACTTACTTCACGAGAGAGAAGCCAAACAACAACAAGAAAGTGCTGGCATATTAGGTGTCAATTTACTACACGGTTGTATGTTCCATTCCGATAATCCTAAAATGATTATCAAAAAATTATTTGATAATATCAGTAAAGGTCATATAGAAATCAATATGATTCAAATGAATGGGCCTGATTTTGATTATGTAGACAACAGATTACTAAGCTTACACTTAGTTAGAGAAAGAATGACAGATGCTGTTATATTTAGCCCAGACGGTGTTAATCTTCAACCATCTGATGTTCTTTATAAAAAGAATATTCTAGCCATAAGAGGAAGTTTTAGACCTGTTACAAAGGTAAATATTGACATGATTAAAAATGGCTACAATAAATTTATCCTTGAAAACAGAGTTTGCAAAGAAGATTTACAAGTTTTATTTGAAATCACCTTAAGTAACTTAAGCTCTGAAGGGGAAATAGACGAACAAGACTTTCTTGATAGAGCTGACATATTATGCTCTCTAGGCCAAACTGTATTAATTTCTAATTACCAGAGATATTACAAGCTACTAGATTACTTCAGTAGATTTACAAAAAAGCGAATGGGTATCATCATGGGTGTTCCCAACCTTAAACAAATATTTGAAGAAAAATACTATAGACATTTAAGTGGCGGAATACTTGAGGCCTTTGGAAGAATGTTTAATAGAGATTTGAAAATTTATCTATATCCTTATCAGAAACAAAAAGAAGGAGAAATAACAAACTCAAAAAATATCAATATCCATCCACGATTCAGATCACTTTATGATTATCTTATATTTAATCAAAGAATTATTGATATCGAATATGACCCAAAAGTCTTAAACATATTCTCTCCTGTAGTACTAAGAATGATTAAAAACGGAATTAGTGGATGGGAAGATATGGTTCCAGCCTATGTAGATAATGTTATTAAGCAGAAAAAATTATTTGGATCAAAACTAGAGCCTAGAGATACCAATGAAAATCAAAATGTTAAAAACCCATTTATTTGATTTTGAATGAGCTTTAATGTGTCAGAATCATCTAACACATCATCCTTATCATTAAATAACTTGTGAATTACTGATAGTTTAGGTTTAGATGAGTAAACTTCTGCTCTTAAATGGTGAAAAAGTGCTGAAAGATGATCTAATCCTCTCAAATTACCTGCTCTACCTGAAGATACACCTACTAAAGCAACCTTTTTTTCTTTAATGCCATCATTTCCTATACAATCAATAAAAGCTTTAAAGATTCCAGGATAACTTCCATGGTATTCAGGAGATATGATAATAAATCTATCTGCTTTATCTATAAACTGTTGAACCTGATTAACAAAATAATCAGTTGAATTATCACCAAAATCACTAAAAATAAAATCTTTAGGTAAAAGACTTAAATCAAAAATTTGGTTTTTAACATGTATTTGATCTAATAGTTTACTATATAACATAGCTACTTTATAAGTTATACTACCCTCACGATTTGTTGTAGAAACAATAGTAATCATATCGTTGAAAATTGACTATAAAATGTTGATAAAATAAAGCCATTTCACCTAAAACATAGAATTGACTTTTTGTATTTTTAGTGTGTAAAAATAGATAAAATTTTATTCAATTTATGGCAAAGATAATTGCGGTAGCAAATCAAAAAGGTGGTGTAGGAAAGACCACGACTTCTGTAAACCTATCTGCATGTTTAGGGGTACTAGAAAAAAAAATACTTCTTATTGATGCAGATCCACAAGCTAACGCAACCTCATCTTTTGGAATAAATGATATCGAAAGTGGCACGTATGAATGCTTAGAGCATCAAAAAAATGCCATTGAATGTATTCAAAAATCTTCTAGCCCTAATGTAGATGTCATGCCAGCACAATTAGACTTAGTTGCTGCAGAACTTGAATTGGTAGATAAAGATTCACGTGAATTCATGCTTAAAGAGGCACTTAAAGAAGTTAAGAACAATTACGATTACATTATTATAGATTGTGCACCATCACTTGGTTTAATTACAATAAATGCATTAACAGCTGCAGACTCAGTAATCGTTCCTATACAATGTGAATATTTTGCCCTAGAAGGACTAGGTAAACTAATGAATACGATAAAAAGCATCCAAAACATTCAAAATCCACAACTAGACATTGAAGGCTTACTTTTAACCATGTATGATTCTAGATTAAGACTTTCTAACCTTGTTATTGATGAGGTTAAAACACATTTTCAAGACATGGTATTTAAAACCATTATACAGAGAAATGTTCGCTTAAGTGAAGCACCAAGTTATGGAGAAAGTATTATCATGTATGACGCAACATGCAGAGGTGCAATAAATTACCTCAATTTAGCTCAAGAGTTTATAGACAAAAACGAAACAGCAGCATAAATGGCGAAACAAAAAAAAGCTTTAGGAAGAGGACTATCAGCCATACTAAGCAATCCAAAAACTGATATAACACAAACTGCTACTAAAAACTTAACAGCAACACCATTAGGCTCTGTAGGTAAAATAAAACTAAATACAATTCAAGTAAATCCATTTCAACCTCGTACTCATTTTAATAAAGAAGCATTAAAAGAATTAGCTTTATCTATTAAAGAACTTGGTGTTATTCAACCTATTACCGTCAGAAAACTTGGTTACGATAAGTACCAACTAATATCTGGAGAACGAAGATTTAGAGCAAGTAAATTGGCAGGATTAAATACTATTCCTGCCTATATTAGAGTTGCCAATGATCAAGAAATGCTTGAAATGGCATTGGTAGAAAACATTCAAAGAAAAAACTTAGATGCGCTAGAAATTGCATTGAGTTATCAGCTATTAATAGATGAATGTCATTTAACTCAAGAAAAATTAAGTCAACGCGTTGGTAAAAAAAGATCTACTGTTACCAATTACTTAAGGTTATTGAGGTTAAATCCGATCATACAAGCAGGCATTCAAGACGAAATGATTGGAATAGGACATGCTAAAACACTATTAAACATTGAGGATGAAAATCAACAACTAGAATTATACAAAAACATTTTAACCAACAGTTTATCTGTTCGGCAAACTGAATCTATTGCTAAAAAGTTAAAATCATCAGACGATGGGCAAATAAATAAATCTAATACACATCATAAAACCCCTCCACCCTTTTCTATCCAACAACTCTCTAATGAATTTGAACGTATAACAAATTGCAAGACTGAAATAAATATGCATAAAAGTGGAAAAGGAAAACTCATCGTTTCATTTAAAAATGAAGAACAACTTCAACGCCTAATAGAATGTTTACAAAGCGAATAACTCTTTCCCTACTCATATTCGCTTATAGTCTCTTTATAGAGGCTCAAACCATGAAACAGGAAAATAATCACTCTGCTAAAAAGGCAAGTATATACTCTGCTATAATCCCTGGATATGGACAATATTACAACAAAAAATATTGGAAAATACCCATCGTATATGCGAGTATAGGTACTACATTTTATATAGGTAAATGGAATCAAAATAAATACTTAATTTACAAAGAAGCATTCCAATACAGAACAGATCAAGACGAAACAACTATTGACGAATTCGAAAACATATATACAGAATCAAATTTAGTTACTATTAAAAATTACCACAGAAAAAGTCGTGATTTAGCATACATTATTTGTACAGGATTTTATTTACTAAATATTATCGATGCATCGGTTGATGCGCACCTATTTAATTTCACTATAAATGAGGATGTCTCACTAAACATTGAACCTTCTATGATGCATTCAAATTTAAACTTTAACCCTGCCTTATCATTAACATTAAACTTTAAATAAAATGAAAGTCGCAATTTTAGGTTACGGAAAAATGGGGCAAATTATAGAAAAAATAGCTCTAGAAAGAGGGCACAATATTTTGCTTAAAATTAACCAACATAACATTGATGAACTAAATATTGAAAATCTTAAAAAAGCTGATGTTGTTATTGATTTTAGTACTCCAGAATCTGCAAAAACAAACATTATACTTTCAATAGATGCAAATAAACCTATTATATCTGGAACAACTGGATGGCTTGATGATTATAAAGAAGTTAAAGACTATTGCATTAAAAATGATGGCGCCTTTTTATTCGCTTCTAACTTTAGTTTAGGTGTCAATTTGTTTTTCGAGCTAAATAAAAACCTTGCAAAGCTGATGAAAAAGCATCAGCAATACCAAATAAACTTGACCGAAATTCATCACTCCGAAAAGTTAGATGCGCCAAGTGGCACTGCAATTAGTTTGGCAGAACAAATTATATCAGAAAGCGATATTAAAAACAAGTGGACAATTAATTCAGAAAATTCAGATGAAGAACTTAAAATTGATGCACAACGCAAAGGAAATATTACAGGAACCCATAGTGTAAATTACAAATCTAAAACTGACAGCATTTCAATAATACACGAAGCGCATTCTAGGAATGGATTTGCCCTAGGAGCAATCATTGCAGCAGAATGGATAATGAGTAAAAAAGGTGTTTTCAGTATGCATGACGTATTATTTTCTTCTTAACTTGATTTAACAGCACGTTCTAGAGGAATAGAACTTGTTTTAATATTTTTATAAAAAATTTAAAAAATGAATATCAAAAAACATAGTTTTTTTATCATAAGCTGTATAGCTTATATTCTCCTCGTAAAATTAACTGGCTTAAATTGGTTTTATTTTGGCGTTTTAGCAATTGCCGATCACTATTACTGGCATTATGTTAATTGGACATTTTGGAAAAAAAGAGAAAATCGAGAAAAGAAAAAACGTTCAATGGTTGGAGAATGGGTAAATGCAATAACATTTGCAGTAATAGGTGCGACACTAATTCATACGTTTATCATCCAACCATTTACCATACCAACCTCATCTATGGAAAAGTCGATGTTAATTGGTGACTATTTACTGGTTAGTAAACTAAGCTATGGCCCTAACGTACCCAATACACCTCTATCAATTCCATTTATGCACAACGTCTTATTGGGTTCTGACAACAAACCTTCTTACTCTAAATCTATTCAACTTGGATACAACAGACTGCCAGGATTTAATACAATTAAAAACAATGAAATTGTCGTTTTCAATTATCCTGTTGATGACATGCAAGAAAACATGCCCTTTGATAAAAAAACAAATTACGTTAAAAGATGTGTTGGGATTGCTGGAGATTCACTTCAGATAATGGATCAAAAAATATATATCAATGGTGTTGAGCAACCATTACCAGACCGATCTCATGGACAATTTAGTTATGTTGTAACAACTTCTGGATCAGGGTTTAGAAACAAGTTTCTATTAGATAATGAAATTACAGAAAAATACCCACTTCATGAATATGAGTTTGAATTAACTGAAGAAGACGTAATACTCTTTAAAGAGCAAGCATATATAAGAACAGTTAATTTAAAAGATTCTCTTAATCAAGACAAAAAAGTCTATAGAATCATTACACAAGGTGTTAAACTAAATTCAAATGTTCTATCTACTTACAATGGTGTTAAAACTGAAAATAAATTGTATTTGATGATGTTAACTGATAATAATGTCAAACTATTATCCACTCTATCTAATGTCGTCAGTGTAGAAAAACCAGAACTGTTATCAAACCAAAAAGGAGCTATTATGTTCCCAAAAGGAAATAACTACAATTGGACTACAGATAACTATGGCCCCATATACATACCAAAATCAGGCGCAACAATAGCACTAACAGATCGAAACTTAGAACTCTATAAAAATGTGATAGAAAATTATGAAGAAAATGATCTTGAGTTGAAAGAAGACGGCATATACATCAATGGGGAATTAAGCACAGATTATACCTTTAAAATGAATTATTACTGGATGATGGGAGACAATCGTCATAACTCATTAGACTCAAGATTCTGGGGATTTGTTCCTGAAAACCATGTGGTAGGAAAACCAGTACTTAACTGGTTCAGCATAGATCCAAATAGATCTGGAATTCAAAAAATACGATGGAACAGACTCTTTACCGTTATTCATGGTGAAGGTGAGGCACCTTCGTACCTGATTCATTTTTTAATTTTTATCGGTCTTTGGAATCTTGTTTCCAGATATCTAAACAAGAAAAAAGCCTAAATTGATGAATACCCGAAAATTAACCCTAATTGTAATTCTTGCATTTGCAATTAAATTTTGGGTATTTAAACCATACGTGGTTACTTCAAACTCCATGAATAGCACCTTAAAACATGGAGACTATCTGATTGTGAACAAATGGCAAAACAGCATTTTCGGCAATCACATAAAACCACATAAAGGCGAAGTAGTTGCCTTTCATTATCCGCTCGACAAAGTCAGCATTAAAGATAAAATTGTTTACATAAAAAGATGTGTAGGAGTGCCAGGAGATACAATTATAGTGAGAAATGGGAAAATTAACAGCGATGAGCAATATATTCAATTTGATTACATCATAGAAGATCCAAACTCTATGGTAAACTGGGCACTACTAAATA
>Ga0066605_10001829_pt1 | contig 13921 bp, 9 predicted proteins | sample SaaInlLV_DNA_10m_FD_60385 | JGI IMG/M metagenome (GOLD analysis project Ga0066605, IMG submission 60385) | Marine microbial communities from expanding oxygen minimum zones in the Saanich Inlet - SI075_LV_DNA_10m | ecosystem: Environmental > Aquatic > Marine > Unclassified | place: British... | reverse complement strand
TTAATTCATATGCAAGGTATATAAAACATGTCATACGCTCTTTGTTTGGCTTTTATATTCTTTAAACGAGCGTCATTTCAAAGAGTTCTTGCAAATGGTTTTTAACTTTTTCTTGTACTTCTTGCATGTCTATAGCTCGTCCCAGTTCTTTTTCTAATGAGGTAACAGTCTTATCGCTAATTCCACAGGGGATGATGTTTGAAAAATAATTGAGATCAGAATTTACGTTAAATGCAAATCCGTGCATGGTTACCCATCGGCTTGACCTTACACCTAGGGCACAAATTTTTCTTGCTTTGGGGTTGTCCCAGTCTAGCCATACACCTGTGGCACCCTTTATTCGTCCACCATTAATGCCATATTCGGCCAGTGTTCTGATAACAGCTTCTTCTAAATATCGCAGGTATTTGTGGATGTCGGTGAAGAAATGGTCTAAATCGAAAATAGGATAGCCAACCAGCTGACCCGGGCCATGGTAGGTGATGTCGCCCCCACGATTTATTTTATAAAAACGGGCACCTTTTTCTGCGAGCTGCTTTTCGTTTACCAATAGGTGCGATTGCTGTCCGCTTTTACCGAGTGTAAACACATGAGGGTGCTCACAAAAAATAAGTTTGCTTTGTATTGGCTCTAAGGCAATTCCGGCATCTTCTCGTTTTCTGTTGGCACGTTTGACATCAATGATGGCCTGAAACAGTTTTTCTTGAAACGTCCAGGCTTCTTTATAGTCAATAAGACCTAAGTTGATGAATTTTACCTCTTGCATTATCTGACCTTTGTTTGTAAAATTACATCAATAATGCCTGTTTTTACAGCATTAAAATTTTGCCAATTCTCCTTTTAAATAGTTAATGACCTCAATCTCTTCTACAATAACGTTATTTCGTTTTGATAGATTGAATGAGACATGATCACACACGTTAATTAGGTAAAAAGTTTTTTCGATCATCGAATCTCCTTTTGACCAGTATTCCATCACCGAAGAGGTGTATTTAGAAACCACTTCGTTGTTTATTTCTATTCGTTTTTGATTTCTCTTGTGGTCAGTTTCATTTCGGAAGAAGACAACAGCTAGATTTTCATTTTTTGTTCTCCAACCTACCAGTTCATTGTGGTTCATTTCCGGAATGATGTTGTGCCAGCTAAGCATTTTAGAGTTTTCTGCCAGCTGTTGGGTAAATCTAACAGCCATACCTTTGTAGCCATCACAAGCATATATTATTGGGATTTTACCAAATAAATGGTTTGTCATCTTTTCTGCGTCTGCTTGAATTTCTTCTTGCAATTCATCAATTAAGCTTGCCGTTTTATTGAGTTCATTTTTAAAACCATCGCTAATTAAACCATAGTGATTTAATACATAAAGTAACTGGGTAATGGAATAGCCCATCATGGCTCTAGGAGAATCGCCAGTAGCCAATTGAATGTAATTTAGGTTTTGCGCTTTTGCCAATTCAATCAGTTTACCTCCAGAACTTACACAGGCAATTTCAGCATTTTTTGCTTTTGCCTTCTCAAAAGCTTCAAGCGTTTCTTCGGTATTTCCTGAAAAGGAAGAGCAAATAACCAGGGTATTTTCATTTATATATCCAGGCAAATCATAGCCTTTGTTTGTGCATACTGGTACAGTACATTCTTGTGCAGTTAATTCAGAAACGATGGTTCCGCCGATTCCTGATCCCCCCAGGCCAGTAATCATAACATTATGAATGTCTTTATTGTTTTGTTTTAGTGAAGCATTTGCTCCAATTTCTAATGCATGTCTCAGCTGATTTCCAAAGCCAACGATTAAATCTTTCATGTATTATTTTCTTGTTTTATTTATAATAGAATTACTGCTCGCAAAGTAACAATTTATCTTTCAAAAGTTTGGTATATTTGTTCAAATTTGAATCCATGAGTAGACAGTTATCAGAACAAGAATTGGTTCGACGAGAATCTCTTAAAAAATTAAGAGAACTTGGTGTTGAGCCTTATCCTGCTAAAGCCTATAAAGTAAATGCCTATACTAAAGATTGTACGGCGAATTTTGAAGAAGGGAAGCAGGTTTGCTTGGCAGGGCGTATGATGAGTCGTCGCATCATGGGAAAGGCTTCTTTTGCAGAGCTTCAAGATGCAAAAGGTCGTTTACAGGTGTATTTTAATCGCGATGAAATTTGTGCTGGAGAAGATAAAACCATGTACAATGAAGTGTTTAAAAAATTACTCGATATGGGTGATTTTGTTGGTTTAGAGGGAACGCTTTTTAAAACTCAGGTAGGCGAAATATCTTTGATGGTTAAAAGCTTTACACTTTTATCGAAGTCTTTAAAGCCACTTCCTGTGGTTAAAACAGATGATGATGGAAATGTACATGATGCTTTTAATGATGCAGAATTACGTTACCGACAGCGTTATGTAGACTTGATTGTAAACGATGGTGTAAAAGAGACTTTTAAGAAACGTACTAAGGTGATTAATAGCATGCGCTCTTTTTTTAATGAGCGCGATTATTTGGAAGTTGAAACGCCTATACTTCAGCCAATTCCTGGCGGTGCTTCAGCGCGGCCTTTTATTACGCATCACAATGCTTTAGATGTTCCTCTGTATTTGAGAATTGCCAATGAGTTGTATCTCAAAAGATTGATTGTTGGTGGTTTTGATGGGGTGTACGAATTTGCCAAAGCCTTCCGAAATGAAGGGATGGATCGCACACACAATCCTGAATTTACCATGTTGGAGATCTATGTTGCCTATAAAGATTATAATTGGATGATGGATTTTACCGAGCAAATGATGGAGCGCGTTGCGATGGATGTAAATGACACTACTGAGGTTACCTTTGGTGAAAATAAGATCAGCTTTAAGGCTCCTTTTGCTCGTGTTACCATGACCGATGCGATTAAAGATCATACCGGAATAGATATTTCTGGTATGGATGAGGCGCAATTGCGAGCTGCTTGTAAAAGTTTAAATATAGAGGTAGATGATACGATGGGGAAAGGGAAGTTAATAGATGAGATTTTTGGTGAAAAGTGTGAGCCTCATTACATTCAGCCTACTTTTATTACAGACTATCCTATAGAGATGTCGCCACTATGTAAGGTGCACCGCGATGATCCTAATTTAACCGAGCGTTTTGAGTTAATGATTAATGGTAAGGAAATTGCCAACGCTTATTCTGAACTTAACGATCCAATTGATCAGCGTGCTCGTTTTGAAGAGCAAATGGCTTTGTCTGCCAAAGGCGATGATGAGGCGATGTTTATTGATCAGGATTTTTTAAGATCATTGGAATATGGTATGCCTCCAACTTCTGGGATGGGAATAGGAATAGATCGATTTACAATGCTTTTAACAAATCAAACTTCGATTCAAGAGGTCTTGTTTTTCCCTCAAATGCGTCCTGAGAAATTTGATTCGGGAGCTTCTTTGGATTTGAAGGAACATGAGAAAGTGATTTTTGACATCTTAAGTGAAGAAAAATCGATGGATGTTAATGCCCTTAAAAGTCTATCAGGTCTCAGTAATAAAAAGTGGGACAAAGGTTTAAAGGCTTTATCTAAATTAGGTCTTACAAAAGCAACCAAAACGGAAGCAGGTATTGTTATTGATTTGGTAGAATAACAAAAAACAAAAGCCACAATTTGTGGCTTTTTGTTTGCTATTTTGTTTGCTGTTGCGTCTTAATTGATTCGACGTGAATGGCTTTGAATATTTCAGTAATAAATTCTTGATTTAAGCCTTTTTTCTTAGCTTCATCATGCATGGATTTTAAAATTTCTTCCCATCGTGCACTTTGAAGAATTGCCACGTTTTCTGTTCGTTTTAAAAGTCCAATCTGTTCAGAAATATCCATTCTACTTTTTAATATTGCAAGCAAATGGTTGTCTATTTTATCTAGGTCATCTCTGTAGATGTTAAGTTTTTGTTGGAATGTTTCTTTCGAACTGGTTTGTTTTCGAATTACCAAGTTTTCGATAATTTTTTTAAGACGAGAAGGTGTGATTTGTTGTTTTGCATCACTCCATGCATCGTCTGGGGTAATATGAGTTTCGATCATAAATCCATCATAATTTAGATCAAGCGCTGTTTGAGAAACATCTAAGATGGTATCTCTACGTCCGCAAATGTGAGAAGGATCTAGAATTAAAGGCAGATCAGGAAATTCTTTTTTAAGTTCAATGGCAATGTGCCATTTTGGTTTGTTTCTGTAGTTGAGGGTTTTGTACGATGAAAATCCTCTGTGAATGACCCCAAGTTGATTGATGCCTGCAGATTTAATTCGCTCTACACCACCAAGCCATAAGGCCAAGTCTGGGTTAACAGGGTTTTTCACCAATACGGGTTTATCAACTCCTTTTAGTGCGTCAGCAATTTCCTGAACGGCAAATGGGTTTACAGTTGTTCTTGCGCCAATCCATAAGATGTCTATGTCGTATTTTAATGCTTTCTCAACATGATCTGCATTTCCTACTTCAGTGGTAACCATTAATCCGGTTTCTTCGCGCACTCTTTGCATCCAAGGCAAGCCTTTTTCTCCAACGCCTTCAAATCCACCAGGACGCGTTCGAGGTTTCCAGATGCCGGCTCTAAAAATGTTGGTGTCGGTGTCTTTTAGTTCATGCGCTGTTTTTAGAACTTGTTCTTCTGTTTCTGCACTACAAGGTCCCGCAATAACAACCGGATGTGGTAACCCTAGGTTGTCTAACCATGTTCTGTTTTCTTTTGTTATTTCCATTTTCATGCGCGTTTATTCATTTCTATTCGGCTTTATGCCATCTAAAACCGTTTTAATATAATTTGTGCTGTTCATGGTTTTGTCCAGCATTTTATTGTCGTTTTTTTCAATAAAAGACTTAAATTCTTTTAAGTTTTTTATGTATTCGTCTAGAGATTTAATGATGTTTGTTTTATTCTCTAGAAAAATAGGTGTCCAGGTATTAGCAGCACTTTTAGCAAGCCTAACAGTAGAGGCAAACCCTGTGCTTGCCATATCGAAAATAGCTTGTTCGTTTTTTTCAATTTCCAATACTGTTTTTCCAAGCATAAAAGAGCTTACATGCGAAAGGTGTGATACATAAGCAACATGTCTGTCGTGCTCGACAGGGTTCATCATTTTAATTCGCATATTTAATTTTTTAAACAGGCTAATTGCCTTGTCTAAGGTTTTCCAATTTGTTTTTTCGGACTCGCATATGATGGTTACTTTTTCATCAAACAAGTTTTCTATTGCAGCTTCAGGGCCCGAAAATTCTGTTCCCGCTAGAGGGTGGGCAGCAACGAAGTTTTGTCGTTTAGGGTGATTTTTTAAAGCCTCACAAACGTTGTTTTTTACAGATCCAACATCTAAAACCAGCGCCTCATCAGAGATATTGTCCAGTACTTTTTGACTCACTTCTGCGATGTGATTTACAGGTACGGCAACAATAACGATTTCAACGTCTTTTAAATCAGAAAAATCGGCCTCTTTGTCTATGATGCCCAATTTTAGTGCTGATTTGATGTGCTCAGGGTTTTTGTCGATGCCATAAACCTGGTACTTCAATCGCTTTTTTAAATCTAAAGCCATGGAACCGCCAATCAGTCCTAAACCTACTACCGCCAGCTTACCCATTCTTAGTGTTTTAGACCTGTTAAACGTTGTAATACTGTATTTAAATCTGCTTCAGAAACACAAAGAGAAGCTCTAATGTAGTCTTTTCCGTTTTTTCCAAAGATACTTCCTGGGGTCATAAATACTTCTTTTTCCTTTAAGAGTTGATCTGTAAATTCAATAGCACTTCTTCCCTTGGGTAATTTAGCCCAAACAAACAGACCAGCACTTTCTTTGTTGTAATAGCAGCCCAATATATCAAATATTTCCCAGACAATTTTTCGTCTTTTTATATAGGCTTTATTCAGCTCTTTAAACCAATCTTTAGAACTGTTAAGTGCTTCTACAGCTCCTTTTTGAATACCTAAAAACATTCCTGAATCCATGTTGCTTTTAACCTGTAAAATACTTTTGATGATTTCACCCTTCCCCACAACCATTCCTACTCTCCATCCTGCCATGTTAAAGGTTTTACTTAAGGAATTTAATTCTATTGCGACGTCCCGAGCACCTTCTGTTTCTAAAAGACTTATCGGATTATCATTTAATATAAAACTGTAAGGATTGTCATTTACCAGCATAATATCATGCTTTTTAGCAAAGGCAACAGCTTCTTTGAAGTGTTCTTTTGTGGCATTTGTGCCAGTGGGCATGTGTGGGTAATTTAGCCACATCATTTTTACGCCTGTTAAGTCTTGTTTTTCAATCTCTTTATAATCTGGAAGCCAGTTGTTGGATGCGCTTAAATTGTAAGAAATGATATTTGCTTGCATAAGATTTGATACTGATGCATAGCTAGGGTAGCCTGGGTCAGGAATTAGAACGGAGTCGCCTTTGTTTAAAAAGGCCATAGAGATGTGCATGATGCCTTCTTTAGAACCCATTAGGGGTAGAATTTCCTGGTTTGGATTGAGCGATACACAATAATGTTTTAAATAAAAATTAGCAATGGCTTCTCTAAGTTCAGGAATACCTTGGTAGCTTTGGTATTGATGTGCTCCTTTAGTGTTTGCCGTTTCATTTAATACTTTAATTACAGCATCTGGGGGCTTAAGGTCGGGGCTACCAATGGCCATGTTTATAATTTCCTTTCCTTCTTTTCGCAAAGCAGCGACTTCTCTTAATTTTTTAGAGAAATAGTATTCTTTAACATTGCTTAATCGATCTGCTTTTTGAATCATAATAAATGCCCTTTAATCTGTTCATGTATCAATTTGATTGTTAGCTGTATTTTCAAATATTATATCGCTAACAGCCCATCTACATGAGTGTAATTAGAGCATAAATTTAATTTATTTATTTGTTGTTAATGGGGACATTTTTATAAAATAGTGCGAATATATTTACACATGTTATTATATTTGCCACCTTGTATAACAAAAATGCATAGAAAATTATGGAATCAATGATAATTTATTTGCCAATTGTAATGGCGCTTATTGGCCTACTATATATGGTGGTCAAGCAATCTTGGGTTTTAAAACAAGATGCCGGAGACGGTAAGATGAAAGAAATTTCTGATCACATTTATGAAGGCGCTTTGGCGTTTTTAAAAGCTGAATATAGACTGTTAACTTTATTTGTTGTTGGTGTTAGTGTTTTATTGTTTGTTGTATCTACAATAGTACCTTCTACACACTGGATGATTGTGATTGCATTCATTGTAGGTGCTTTTTTCTCGGCTTTGGCTGGAAATATGGGAATGAAGATCGCAACAAAAACGAATGTAAGAACCACTCAGGCAGCAAGAACATCTCTTCCAGATGCGCTTAAAGTATCTTTTGGTGGTGGAACAGTAATGGGACTTGGTGTTGCAGGTTTGTCGGTTTTAGGACTGACAGTCTTCTTTATCGTTTTCTATAATGTTTTTATGGGTGGCGTATGGACGAACTCTCATGACATGACGATAGTATTAGAAACATTGGCGGGCTTCTCTTTAGGGGCAGAGTCTATTGCATTATTTGCGCGTGTGGGTGGTGGTATTTATACCAAAGCAGCTGACGTAGGTGCAGACCTTGTAGGGAAAGTTGAAGCAGGTATTCCTGAAGATGACCCTCGTAATCCGGCAACTATTGCTGATAATGTAGGTGATAATGTAGGAGATGTTGCAGGTATGGGTGCCGATTTATTTGGATCATACGTTGCTACCGTTTTGGCTGCAATGGTATTAGGAAATTATGTTATTGCAGTAAATGACATTGGTATTTTTGATGGCTTTGGTTCTATTGGACCTATTTTGTTACCAGTTACTATTGCTGGAGTTGGTATTGTAATATCTATGTTAGGGACGATGCTTGTTTCTATTAAAGATAATGATGCCAAAGAAGCTGAAGTGATGGGTGCGCTCAATAAAGGAAACTGGTTTTCAATTGGATTGGTGGCACTTTCATGTTATGCTTTAGTAACCTGGATGCTGCCTGAAACAATGAAAATGAATTTCTTTGAGACAGGTGGAAATGTATTGAAAGATATTTCTGCGATGCGTGTATTTTATGCCACGATTGTTGGTTTAATTGTTGGTGGTGTTATTTCTTCGGTAACAGAATTTTATACTGGTTTAGGAAAATCACCGGTATTAAATATTGTAGAAAAATCTGCTACTGGAGCAGGTACAAATATTATTGCTGGTTTGGCTACAGGTATGATTTCAACTTTTCCAACGGTTATTTTATTTGCCTTAGCCATTTGGTCTTCGTATGCATTTGCAGGATTCTATGGTGTGGCTATGGCTGCTTCTGCAATGATGGCTACTACAGCAATGCAGTTGGCTATTGATGCGTTTGGTCCTATTGCAGACAATGCAGGTGGAATTGCTGAAATGAGCGAACAAGACCCTATAGTAAGAGAAAGAACTGATATCTTAGATTCAGTTGGAAATACAACAGCTGCTACTGGTAAAGGATTTGCTATTGCTTCTGCGGCATTAACTTCTTTGGCTTTATTTGCAGCCTATGTAACCTTTACCGGTATTGATGGTATAAACATCTTTAAAGCACCTGTTTTAGCGATGTTATTTATTGGAGGAATGGTTCCTGTGGTATTCTCTGCATTAGCTATGAATGCTGTAGGTAAAGCAGCTATGGAAATGGTTTATGAAGTAAGAAGACAGTTTAAAGAGATTCCTGGTATTATGGAAGGAACAGGGAAGCCAGAATACGATAAATGTGTTGAGATTTCTACAAATGCTTCATTGAGAGAAATGATGTTGCCAGGTATTTTAACCATTGGTTTTCCCCTACTAATTACTTTTGTTCCTATGCTATTTGGAATGGACAACCTTATGATCGCAGAGATGTTAGGAGGTTATATGGCCGGTGTTACTGTTTCTGGTGTTCTTTGGGCTATTTTCCAAAACAATGCTGGAGGTGCATGGGATAATGCAAAGAAATCATTTGAAGCTGGCGTAATGATTAACGGTGAAATGACACACAAAGGTTCTGCGGCTCACGAAGCTGCCATTACAGGTGATACAGTTGGTGATCCATTTAAAGATACTTCGGGTCCTTCTATGAACATCTTAATTAAATTAACCTGTTTAATAGGACTTGTTATTGCGCCAATATTAGGTAGTGCAACGCATCATGCTTCGAATTCAGAAATGCAAGAAAATTCGACAACTATTGAAGTTCTTGATACTGAAGTAACTGAGACTAAAGAAGACTTTGTTCTTTAGTTAGAGTTAGATATAGATTTATTCAAAAGCCATCATTAATGATGGCTTTTTTAGTTTCAATGTTTTACTTTTAAATTCATTAGATTTGGTCTTGCTTTATTTTTGTTTTGGTGATTGTTTCTCACTGAAAGATGATTTATGTAATTAATTTGAATGGCTTTTGCCCCTTAAAAAGATTTAAATGAAAACACCTCTATTTATCTTGTTTTTTGCACTCATAACTCAAAGCATTTATGCGCAGTCAGAATTTGATGGCTTTGCATTATACAATGCCCAAAATAACAATATCACATATTTGATAGATAAAGAAGGGGATATAGCCCATACTTGGAATTGTGATTTGAATTGTAACTATACAGTGTTATTGAAAAATAATGGAAATATTGTTAGAGGTGCTGTTAATCCTGGAAATGAATTAGGTGGTGCTGCTGAAGGGGGTAGGGTTCAAGAAATTGGTCCGGATGGAACTGTTGTTTGGGAATTTACCTATTCTGATAATACCCATCTTTCACACCACGATTTAACACTTGTAAATGATAATGTCTTATTAACGGCCTGGGAAGTGAAATCAACAAACCAGTTAACTCAGTCTGGTTATGATGGTGCCACTTCAGAAAAATGGCCAACCCACTTTGTAGAAGTTGCTCATGATGGTTCAGGTGGAGGAGAAATAGTTTGGGAGTGGCATATTTGGGATCATCTCATTCAAGATTATGATGAAACAAAAGACAATTATGGTGTGGTTGCAGACCATCCTGAGCTTATAGATATAAATATGATTGAAGCTGTTGGTGGTCCTGGCGGTGGTGGCTCTGGTGGATCAAGCGGTGATTGGTTTCATGTAAATGGTGTTAATTACAATGCCGAATTAGATCAAATTGCTTTTTCATCTCGACATGCCAGTGAGGTTTATATTATAGACCATAGTACCACATCAGCTGAAGCTGCTGGTCATACTGGAGGAAATTCGGGTATGGGTGGAGATATTATTTACCGTTGGGGAAATCCATCTAATTATGGGGCTCCGGGGGCTCAGCAAATCCCTTCTGCAGTACATGATGTTCGATGGATTACAAACGATGGTAGACCTAACGGTGGATTCTTGCAATTTTTTAATAACAATGGTGGTGGAAATAGTACTTCTGCCGTTGATGCGATAGAAACCCCTTTAAATGGGTATAATTATGATCTTGAACCGGGTCAGGCTTATGGGCCAGAAACGTATTCCTGGAGGCATACTTGTAATGGTTATGCCAGTGGTCAGTCAGCCTCAAATCGAATGACAAATGGAAATGTATTTGTAAACTTATCCGGTGGTCAGGGAGGCTCGGGGTATATGTATGAAGCAGACTCTTTAGGAAATGTTGTATGGCAGTATAATGCAGGTGGTAATGGAACACCAAAAGCTTTTAGGTATGAATGTAAGCATCCGGGAATTGCTATTTTATTAGATAACCCATGTGAAGATGAAACAGTCCTTTCAGAGCAAGTTTTGCAGAAGCTTTCAATTTACCCGAATCCTTCAAACGGATTTTTTGAAGTTCGAGGCCTTGACTCGGAAAATATCACGATTCAAGTTACAAATGCTTCTGGAGCACTTATTGCCGAGCAAACTTCAACAAATATTGATCTTACCACTTGTGCGAATGGTTTGTATTTTGTGACTGTAATTGACGAAAAAGGCAACACCAACACACAGCGCATTTCTCTAGTAAAATAGTTTATGATTTGTAGGGCCGTACTTTGCATCCTATTATTTTTCTCCTCTATGATGTTGTTTGCTCAAGAGGTATTTTACAGTACAGATACGATTCGCGATATAAGAATAACCTTTGCTCAAAGCAATTGGGATGAAATATTAGACAGCTTGTATGTGGCCGGAGACAAAGGGCGCATGCAAGCTACTTTATTTATAGATGGCATTCAATACGATAGTGTTGGCGTACGCTATAAAGGCTATAGTTCTGCGAGTGTAGATCGTGTAAAAAACCCGCTTAATATTAAATTAAATTACCTTATTGATGGGCAAGATCATCAAGGCATTGATAAAATAAAATTGAGTAATGTTATTCAAGACCCCTCTTTTCTAAGAGAAGTATTGTCCTATGAAATTGCCCGAAAGTATATGCCTGCATCAGAGTCCAATTTTGCGAATGTTTATGTAAATGATACTTTGTTAGGTTTGTATTCAAATGTAGAGGCTGTGAACAATGAGTTTCTAGAAAAACACTTCACTACTGCAGACAATGTCTTAGTAAAAGGTAACCCAGAAACGGTTGATCTATACGGCGAGAATTCAAATTTAAGCCAAACGCCAGGAATGGATTCTTTAGCATATACCTCACTTTATTCTATGGAGTCGGACTATGGTTGGTCTGCTTTGTATAATTTCATAGATACTTTAAACAATCATGAAGCCGACATAGATAAGGTTTTAAATGTAGATCAGGCTCTGTGGCTACATGCTTTAAACTACACCCTTATTAATTTTGATAGTTATGTGGGTTATGCTCAGAATTACTATCTGTATCAAGATCAGGCGGGACGATTTAACCCTATTATCTGGGATTTAAACATGTCTCTTGGGAGTTTTCGTTTAACAGATGCCTCAGTTTATTTTGATGGCTTTAGCATAGAACAAGCTAAAACATTAGACCCATTGAGTCATTATAATGAATTTTCTGTTTTCCCTAGGCCTTTACTTCGAAAGCTATTTAATACGAGCCGTTACAGAAAAATGTATTTGGCCCACATTCGAACGATAGTACAAGAAAACATATCAAATCAAGCGTATCTTACCCGTGCAGAAACACTCCATCAGCTTATCGATGAGAGTGTGCAAAATGATGCCAATAAGTTTTACACCTATGCCGATTTTCAAAACAACTTGTATGGAACGGTAAGCGATTTTATTGATTATCCAGGCATTGTTGATCTCATGGAGGGCAGGGCTGCTTATTTAAGCGGTTATCCAGGTTTTCAAGGGGCACCTGATATAGAGAATGTTAGTGTTTTTCCTGAAGGGCCTGTTTCAAACGACATGCTTTTAATTACTGCTCAGGCATCAAATGCATCAGAGGTCATTTTATTTCACAGAACAAGACCTCACATCGTATTCGAAGAGCTGCTCATGAATGACGAAGGTATCGATGGAGATGAGCTTGCTGGTGACGGTATTTTTTCGTCACAATTTTTATTTCAAGGTCGTGATGTGGATTATTATATTTATGCTGAAAACGATTCTGCTGGTGCTTTTTCGCCTCAACGAGCAGCGTATGAATATTTTACAATAGAAGGGCAACTGAACCCTGGAGATATTGTGATTAACGAATTGATGGCTTCGAATGTGGATGTGGTTGCTGATGCAGATGGGGCTTATGACGATTGGATTGAACTGTTAAATACAACTGCAAATGAGCTGTCTTTAGGGGGCTTATATCTTAGCGATGATGCCACTAATTTATCTAAATGGGCGCTTCCCAATCAGGAGCTTCCAGCGGGTTCATATTTTATTATTTGGGCAGATTCAGAAGATGCCCAAGGATCAAGTCATGCCAACTTTAAGCTTTCATCGGCCGGAGAGTCTCTTTTTCTTTATGATGCGCACCAGGTGTTGATTGATTCTGTTTTATTTACTGAACAGATAGAAAATGTTTCTTACGGAAGAATGCCTAATGGCTTTGGTGATTTTACATTTCTTTCTCAGACATTTGAACAAACAAATGATGGTGCCAATTTAATTCCTTTAGACGATGTTCTTGTTTTTAACTTGTATCCAAATCCAGTTTTAGACGTGCTTTATTTTGAAATAGAATCTCAGTCTAATTCTACGATCCAAATTATAGATGTATTAGGTCGGCTTGTTTTTAAATCCGATCTTTCGGCAGGGATTATTACTGGCGAATTACCCGTTTCAGATTTGAATGCGGGGCTTTATGTAGTTTCGGTAAGGTCGAATGATGATCTGATGTCAAAAAAAATGGTTAAACGTTAAAATAAATAGGTATGAAGTTGCTTAAATTTTACATTGTTATTTTCTTTTCTTATGCATTGTCAGCCCAAGATTTTACAAATTATTTGGAGGTAGATGGTTTACTTGACAACTCGGTGAATTGTGTTTCTGTAGATGCTGATGATCATGTTTGGTTTGGGACCAATAGCGGTGTTTCTTTTTTTGACGGCATTACTTGGGAATCCTATACGACTGACGATGGATTAGTTGATAATGTGGTTAAGGCTATTTATACCTCAAGTGATGGTTCCGTGTGGGTGGGAACAGATTTTGGTTTGACCGTGTACGATGGAACAACTCCTGTAAGTTATACTGATGAAGATGGCTTGGGAGACAATCGCATTAATCATATCAATGAAGATTCAAATGGATTGATTTGGGTTGGAGAAAAGGATGGCTTAAGTGTTTTTGATGGCGAAGCTTGGACAGCATTTACGACTGCTGATGGGCTTCCTTTTGGAGGTATTAATCACGTTACTTTTGATTCGAATGGCGACAAATGGTTGGCCAGCAGTATTTTTGGGGTGGTTCATTTTGACGGTACAACTTTTACAACATTTAATACGACTTCTGGCTTAATTAATAATAATGTTCGCGCTATAGCTGTAGATGAAGCAGACAATAAATGGGTTGCTACTGGTCAAGGAATTAGTGTTTTAGA
>Ga0066605_10001823_pt1 | contig 13949 bp, 13 predicted proteins | sample SaaInlLV_DNA_10m_FD_60385 | JGI IMG/M metagenome (GOLD analysis project Ga0066605, IMG submission 60385) | Marine microbial communities from expanding oxygen minimum zones in the Saanich Inlet - SI075_LV_DNA_10m | ecosystem: Environmental > Aquatic > Marine > Unclassified | place: British... | reverse complement strand
CTTTTTCATGTCTTAGTTTAGGTTCTACGAACCCAAACCTAACATCTCAAATGGTCCAGTTTTTGGAGATCAGATCAGCTCCAATCGCGAGCGCGGAGGAGTTCGGGCGCCGCTGGCGGGATTCTATTTTATTGGCAGCGGTGGGAGTCGGAGGGGGGCGATTCGAAGTCAGAAAGTTGGCTAATGAGGTGGGTTTTAGAGAAGGGAAGGACTTTTGGTGCTGTTGCTAAGTAGGGTGGAGGCTTTTTCTGAGAAAAGTCAGAGATTTCGGCTTGCCAAATGTCGCTGTCTGACACAGTTTCCCGCCCTTGAAGTGACGGGGAGTAGCTCAGCTTGGTAGAGCGCTGCGTTTGGGACGCAGATGTCGCAGGTTCGAATCCTGTCTCCCCGACCATTTCCTAGGAGCACTCCCCCAAGTGTTTCAGGATCAACGAAATCCAAGGCTCGCGGCGGTGCCGCGACAGGAATTTCAAAAAGAATTCCAGCAAACTTGACACGGCAACCGGGTCCGATGACCCAGAAGCGCAAACGCCGCAGCAGTGTCGTGGAGATCGGAACCGGCCCGGGTTAAGATCTACACTGTCAATCGCAAGGACGGATACCCGATGTTCTCCCTCTATTGGTAGGAGGGCTCATTGTTTGAACGGGGCGTTAACCGCCGCAGGCCGACCTGGTCCATGAGCCGGGCGGTTTGGGTGTAGGCTTCCTCGACCCACTCGACGATGCGGGTTGGGTCGGGGGAGTATTCGAGTTCGATGGAAATGGCACCATCGATATTGAGTTCTTTGATGGCTTGCAGATAAGGAGCGAATTTCACGACGCCGCGTCCCGGTGGGAGATCGCCATGGACCATGCCATCGCAATCACTAATGTGGACGTGAATGGCTTGGCCGGCCAGTTTTGAAACTTCTTCGGGTCCGTTGTCGGCGAGGACGAGATGGGAGATGTCGATGTTGGCCCGGACGCGCGGGTGGTCGCATTCGCGAACGAAGCGGGACATCTCATCAATGCTGCTGAGCAGGCTAAGGCGGAAGGGTTCAAGTTCGAGGGCAATGTCGACGCCTTTGCGGTCGGCGTAGTCGCCTAGAATGCGGCAGCACTCGAGCCCCCATCGCCATTGTTCTTCGGGAGGGATGACTTCGCGCTGCCAAATATATTCGCCAAGAACTAGTAGGATGTTTTTGGCACCCCAATGGGCGGCGAGATCAATGAATTCCTTGCAGCGGGCGATGTGGTATTCGCGGACCGGTTCATTGAAATCGATTAGGCCTATTGCAACGACAGGAAGAGAGAAGATGGGGAGTTTGTTGGCTTCGCAGGTTTTAGTAATCGCAGATATTTCGTCAGTTGAAATCATAGAGGGCTCCGTAAAGATATCGACGGAGTCGAATCCGATTCGTGCGATATGCTCGAGGCCAGTGACGGTGTCGACGCCGGCTTGGCTAAACGCGCTGTTGATGATTCCAAGTTTCATGAGTTGAAGGTCTTAAGTTTAGAGAATTTCGTCGAGAAGAACACGTCGTTTTTCAGTTGAGCTGAGGATGGCGGCTTCGACTAGAGCAATGGTTTTTAAATTATCAGACCCGCCTATGGTTGGCTGGGTCTCGAGTTGGAGAGCACGGAGCAGAGCAAGCATGGTGCCGCCGAAGGCATCGGGGAACCAGCTGCCTTTGAGCTTTGCTTCAGTGAATTTTGAGTCCCCGATGGCTGCATGACGCAAAGTTGAAGGGCTGGTATAAGGATCCTGACACCAACCAATACTTCCGATAGCGAGGCCTTGGGTGCCTTCAATGCGAAATTCGATATGAATGTCGGACGGGCAGCCTTCATGAGCAGGCCCGGTCCAAACATCATCGATGATGGTTGCGCGGAAGCCATCGGAATACTCGAGGATACTGGTGCAGATCCCATCGTGGTGTGGGAAGGTGGTGCGTGGGTCAGAGCGGGTGCTGCAATAGATCGCTTCAGGGCTGCCATGCCAGTAGCGAAGGCAGTCGAGGTGATGGATTGACATAACCTTAAGGGTAGCGGATTCGAGCTCAGCTTGCCAAGGTTGCCAGTGGGGGATTCCGCGCATCGTGATGGTGGTGAAGACCGCATCTCCAAACCGCCCCTCGCTGAGGAGTGAAGATGCCTCGGCCACTGAAGGGTCGAAGCGCATATTTTGGTTCACTGCGAGGATGATTCCTTTTGCTTTACATGTGTCGACCAAGTTACGGGCGGTCGCGTAGTCTAGAGCGAGGGGCTTCTGAGCAAGAATTCCTTTCACTGTTCCTCGCTGGCAGGCGGCAAGAATAAGATCGGGTTGATGTTGAGGAGGGACTGCAATATCTAGAATTTCGATAGAGGAATCATCGAGGAGGGACTCTATGTTTTCGTGGACCTTGGGAATATTATGAAGTTTTGCAGTTTTGCGGGCATTGGCATTTGTTCGTGATGCGATCGCCGTAATATTCAGTCCGATTTTTCGGTAGGCTGGGAGGTGGCAATCATTGACGATGAAGCCACTACCGATGATTCCGATTTTCTGCTTGGGTATCATTATCGTTCTTTCTGTAGTCCGAATATTGGCATTTTAGTTGTGATACGGAAGGGTGTTTTTTTGTAGGGAATCTCAAGCAGTGGAACATTTGTAATCTGAGACATCGATCTCTGAATCTATCTAATTTTGAATTCCCACATCATGGAGATGAGGATTCTGGTCACGGTATTCATGGAAGCCTTTTGGAAACATTTTACTCCGCAAGACTTTTGGAAATGTTGCGCAGATGACAGAAAAAATTGGCATCGGTTTGATTACGAGGGCAGTCTTTTCTTATGAAGATTTTGATTTGCTGTGTTGGGGCTTTTTTTGGGGTGGTTCGAGCTGAGCTGAGCAAGGAAGCAGCATCCAAGATCGTGGCCGAGACGTTTGAGGGAATGGCTGCGAATCGTGAGCTTAAGATGAGAGAGGTGAAGGGTGGGTTCCAATATTTCGAAATCAAGGCGGCGAAGAAGACGATGAAATGCGTGGGTAAACTTTATGGTGAGGTTGAGCCAGGAAAGCGGGCGCTTTACATTTCGATGCACGGAGGAGGAGGAGCACCGACTCGGGTGAATGACCAACAGTGGAATAATCAAATTCAACTCTACGTTCCGAAGGAAGGTTGGTATGTTGCGCCTCGCGCACCGAGTGACACGTGGAATCTTTGGCACGAGTGGCACATCGACGAGTTGTTTTCGAAGCTCATCGAAGACATGGTGGCTCTGAAGGGGGTTGATCCCAATCGGGTCTATTTAATGGGTTACTCGGCTGGAGGCGATGGAGTATACCAGCTGGCCCCACGTTTGGCAGACCGTTTTGGTGCAGCAACTATGATGGCGGGTCATCCCAATGACGCGACAGCGGATGGACTCTGCAATCTACCTTTCCGAATTTATATGGGGGGTAAGGATGCGGCGTATAAGCGAAATGAAGTCGCAGCACAATGGGGTGAAAAACTGGCAAAACTTCAAAAAGAACGAGGATGTTATGAGCACAAAGTCACCATTTACCCAGAGATGGGGCACTGGATGAAAAAAAAGGATGCTGAGGCAGTTCCGTGGATGGCAACTAAGACACGAAAGGCTTGGCCTCAAAAGGTAATTTGGGGAAAGTCAGGGAAGCGTTCGGAGCGTTTTTATTGGCTAGGTGGAAAGCCCAAAGATGTGGTTATTGCTTCGGTAAAAGGCCAAGAAATTACGATCAAGGGTGCTGGTGAAACTCCTCTGACTCTGTATTTGAATGACCAACTGTTGAATCTTGACGAGTCCGTAAAAGTTTTTCTGGATGGCAAAGAGGTTTATAATGGGAAAGTGCTAAGGACGCAGAAGGCGATTCAACAGTCTTTCAAGCAGCGGCTAGATCCTGCAATGGCGGCCACCGCGATCATCTCCTTCAAAAAGTAGGCTACACAGCAAACGGACTGCGCATTTATAAAAATCGCTGTTTTCTAAGATGGCGGGAATGTTGCTATGACCGGGTGGGCATGTTAAAACACGAATCCGCTTCGGCGGATTCATGATGAATCGGAAACTGAGTGAGAGCTGGCATGGACCCTTTTGGTTAGTGGGGGCAGCGCTGGCATTACTGCCATTTTTTGTGGCGGTTGGCCTCAATGGCCCACGTGCTCCATGGGTTCTCGAGGCTGGCAGGTTTGGGGATAATGTTATCCTTGCGATTTGGTGGGGGCTGGGTGGTTCTGCCCTTGGTGGCCTGATTTGGATCAAGCTTTCGGGGCATACTATGATTGGTAGTTTTCGACTCTGGTGTGCTGAGCGTCACCAGTTTCATTGGATGTGGTTCATTTTGTCGGTGGGGGTTTTTGGGTTTCATAACTACCTCTTTTTGGAAGGCTTTCGCTTTACGCCCATTGAGAAGATGAGCACGATGTTTGGACGTGTCCTTACTGGTGCGGTCATTGTTGGAATCTATTGGTTAGCTTGCGGTTTGTCAGGGGCTCTGGCTCCGAAAAAAATGCGTCGATGGCCATGGGTTGTAGCGGCGTTTTTACCATTTGTGATGTTGGCTGATTTCGTGGCGATTCTCTATTGGAAAAACCCAATCATCAATTTGCTCAACATGTTGGATGAAATGGGAAGTTTTGATCTTGGGTCGAATCTTGCTTCAAGCGGGGTTCCGGTTCCTCCATGGGCAGTGGTGTTTGGCTTCCTGTTGGTGGTTTGGATTTTTTATCTTCTCTTCCATTGGCTGGCTGCCCGCAACTGGGTTTCGTGCCTCAAAATGCCGCGCTGGTTTCTTTTGGTTTTTCTTAGCGGACTCTGGGGGGGCGTCTGGGCTGAGAAGGCAGTTGGGACGAGTTGGAAATCGCGAAATGCCCAGAGATGGGGGCATAACGTCTACGATGTCCATGTCATCGCGGGTTTTGAGCCGCCGCTGGGCGTGGCTCGGTTTAATGTTAAATTTCACCCCAAAGCGATGTTCGAGGCAGGAGAGCTTGCCGTGGGGGGCGATGGGAAGGTAAACTCTCCCGACATTTTCATTATCATGGTGGAGAGCACCCGGCAGGATGCGATTGCGCCGGAACATGCTCCATTCCTCTCAGATTTCCGCGACAACGAATGCCAAAAAATTGGGAAGACTTGGGCTTCTTCGAATTCAACGGCCTTGTCGTGGTATGGTCTTTTTCATGGAGCGCTTCCGGTATTTTGGGCGGGAGATAAGGCCAAGTCGGTAAGCGAAAGCAAACTGGAGACGCCTTTCTGGTTCCTCGACCTTCAACAAGCGAAATACCGGATGGAAATTCGAACGGTTTGTGACCTCTCATATCGAAATATGGGGAGCACGAGCTTCGGAACAAATCAGGGGTTATTTGAAGTTTACGAGCAATCGCTTGCGGGAGATATCCATTGGCAAGATTACTATGATCAGATCCCACAACGGGAAAAGGCAGCGTTTACTTCAGCGATGGAAGCTTTGAAGGTGGCTCCTTCCGGTGGAAACTTTCACTTTATTGCTCTCGATTCTACCCACTACGGATACCGATGGCATGAAGATTTTGAGCCGCCTTATTCTGATTTTCACGATGAAGCGGGTGTTCCAGGTTTTCCAAGCGACGAGGATATTGCCTCAATAAAGAGACGCTATCACAACTCAGTGGCTTGGGTTGATTTTCAAGTGAAGGAATTCGTTGAGGAGCTAAAAAATCAGGGTCGATATGATAATAGCGTTATCATAGTGACAGGTGATCACGGAGAGGAGTTCTATGAAAATGGGAGCTGGTTTCATAGTTCATCACTCCTGCCAGCCCAGACTCAGGTGCCAATCCTGATCAAGTGGCCAAAGGGAGTGGAAGCTCCTCCTCAAGCTTCTGCGTCTCATTTGGATCTTTTGCCGAGCTTACGCGATTTACTTGAGCTTCCTAAGGTTCCGGGTATGCTAGGCTGCTCACTTCTAAAGGCTTCTGGCGCGGAAAGAACACAGATGTCCTTCGCCTGTAATACCGGGGTGAGTGGAGTTTGTATGGCTTGGTATCGTGATGGGTGGGTGGCGACCTTTGTATGGGAAAATCCTTTTTCCTACGGTCCACCAGAAGAGATTCATCTCGATGACATCATTGGGCCGGATGGCAGTGTTCTGACCCAGGAAAAGCCTTCGGAATGGTTGGCTTTGTTAAGCGAAAAGTTCCCTGATGCCCCAGAGAGGTTGTTCTCTAAATTTAATCTCGCTACCGAAGGGCCGTGAGAGATTGCTTGGTAGGTTTTCGGGTGTTAAAGATCACGTCCAGTTTATGAAAGAGTGTCCCAATTCACTGAGTGTGATCGTCCCGTGTTATAACGAAGAAGATTCGTTACCGGCTCTCTTTGAGCGTATCGAAAAGGTTTCGGGGAGCTGGCCTGAAAACTACGAAATCGTTTGTATAGACGATGGCTCGAATGATCGCACGGTTAAGCTAATCCGCGAGCAGAACGAAAAGAACTCACGGTGGAAACTAGTGGTTTTAAGTAGGAATTTTGGTCATCAAGCTGCTGTTTCAGCCGGCTTGGAATCTGTTACTGGTGAGGTCGTGGCGATCATTGATGCTGATCTCCAAGATCCTCCTGAATTAATTTCGGATTTGATCGAAAAGTGGCGTGAGGGTTTTGAGGTGGTTTATGCGGTGCGCAAAAAACGAAAGGAAGGAATCTTCAAGCGGGTTGCTTACTTTTGTTTTTATCGTTTGATGAAATCGATGACTGATATTGAGGATTTCCCTCTCGACTCTGGTGACTTTAGTCTATTGGACCGAAAGGTGGTTGATACTCTAGTGGCTTTTCCTGAGAAAAACCGCTTTCTTCGTGGTTTGCGGGCTTGGTCGGGGTTTCGGCAAGTGGGGCTGGAATACGAACGTAGTGCGCGTTTTGCGGGAGAGCCCAAATACACTTTTAAAAAGTTGTTTGGTTTAGCGAGTGACGGCCTTTTTTCTTTCAGCGGCGTTCCGTTACGTTTGGCGTCTTTCGTAGGTCTGATGGTGTCAATTTTTTCAGCCTTGGGAGCCATGTTCTTCGTGGTTCAAAAGCTGTATCCTGACCCTTTCCGAGAAATGGGTCTGCCCATTGTGCCCGGCTTTGCCGCGACGATCGTAATCATTTTATTTTTAGGAGGAGTGCAGTTGCTTTTTTTGGGGGTAATTGGGGAGTATCTTAATCGAATTTACACCGAGGTGAAGGGACGACCTGAGTTTTTGGTGGCAGAAAAAGTGGGGCTTGAGAAATCTTCATAATGAATGTGATTTCTGGAACGGTTTTATTATCTCCTTGGAGAATCCGAGGGCTATCGATTGCGTTGTTTACTGTGATCTCAGCAGCGCTTTGGATTGGGTTTTCCGCAGACACTTACTTCGCAAGCGATGGTCCATTTTACTTCGCCATCATTCTCGATAATGCCACTTTCACTCATGTTTCTCCTTCTCGCGCCCATGCTGAATATCTTACTCAGTGGCCTCTCGTGCTGGCTGTTCGTTCTGGAGTTACTGATTTAAAAGCTTTGGAGATATTTTTTGGTTTGGGGGTTTGGTTCCCTTGGATTCTTTCTTTTGCCATTTCGCTGTATGCCACTCGCGAGCGACCAGCTCTTATTTTCTTTTTTCTGATCTCCATGGTTAGCCTCAACCTCTCGTCATGGTGTCTCATTTATGGTGAGCATCTCACCCTTCTCTTGCTGGTCTGGCCTATCTTTTATTTTGGAATCATGCGCCGCCGGCTCACGTTTTTGGAGCAGCTTTTGACCGCTTTGCTTCTGGTGGCCCATCTAAAGCTCTATGAAACTGCTTTGGTTTCAGGTGTGATCTTCACTTTCATTTTTACTTTTCGGTCTTGGCTTGAAAAGAATCCCCGCGAGAGATGGGGGAGTGGGGTATTAGCGAGCTTGGCTTTGGCTTCGGTGGTGATCGCCGTAACGTGGATTATTTTCCCGCGGGATCTTGAGAACCGTGGGCATTTTCTAGGGGCGATTGTAGCTTCTCTAGCGCATCCCTATCCTTGGATAGGGCTTTCTTATGTCACCTTAAATATGGTCGGCATTATGTTTTCATCATCTCGTCTTAGATTGGCGGCTTGGATTGTCCCACTAGTCATTGGAGGTATTTCCCTGCTTTCGCCCGGGATCATGGGTGGGATCTCCTTCTCAACGAGGACGCTCACTTTAACAGCTTTGCCTTTCTTAATGTTAATCACTTTTTTATTCAGCCTTTCCCGGCTGAAGTTGACAAAAGATTTGGCCGTTTCGGTTTCCTTGATTGTTGTTGGGCTATCCTTGTTGTATGTCCGCCATCTCCAGAGCTGGGTAACTTTTAAGGGAGAATTTCAGGGGATTCTGAAAGAGGAAAAAGGGTTTGTTGATCCGGCTGATCATGGAGACATCGACCATTGGGGGTGGACCAATCCGCTTCTTAGCTATGTTTGGGCTGAAGGTCAGGTCAAGTCGGTGATCTTAAATCGCAATTTTGAAGATGGTTATGAACCATTCGATCCCTTCACTGAAATGGTGATGGAAAAGTATCTCGACGAGAAACCAAGTTTTCTCCGCGAAAAGAAAGAAGAGTAGAATAATTTTCCAGTGCCTTCTGGTGAGAGGAAAAGAGGGAGTTGCGAGCCGCTCGGACTACTTTTCGAAGACGAGGAATTTACGGCAGACGAAATTGACCATCGCCGAAGACAGAATAAAGGAAAAGTGAACGACAGGTCGAGGGAGGTCTAAGTTGTTAATCAGCCAGAATGGAAAAAATTCTCCGATCGAAAAGCTTAGAAGCGAGATAATTGTGAATAGGGTCAATTCCTTCTTTCTAGAGTGTCGCCCGGGAGTGAAGACGAGCCATCGATTGAGCCCATAAGCCACTAGATTTGACGGAATAAATGCAATGAAATGTAAAATTGCGGTATTCCATGCGAGAGTTTTATTTGAAAGGTTGTCTGAAAAGGATTGAGGAAACAGAAATTCACCGAGGTAGATCACAAGAGCGAGAGCTATAACCGAGATGACACCACAGATGCCATATTTCCCAAATTGAATCAGGAAGGGGGCCTCGCTTGTAAGAAGGGTTTTCTTGAACCCTTGCTCCCGAAAAAATTGCCAGGCTTTACCGACTTCCCGTGTGATCATTCGACGAGAGTTGCGAGGACCGCTTTCTGGACGTGGAGGCGGTTTTCTGCCTGTTGAAAAATGGTGTTAGCATGCGCTTCCAAAGTCTCTTCGCTGATTTCCTTGCCTCGGTAGGCCGGTAGGCAATGAAGCACAATGTGGTTAGGAGAACAGTGGGAAAGAAGATCGTCGTTAACTTGGTAGTCGCCAAAAAGTGCTTCTTTTTCATCTTGGCCCTCCTGCCCCATTGAAAGCCAAACGTCTGTGTTGATGACGTCAGCATTTTTGGCTGCCGCCGCTGGGTCAGTGATCAGAGCGACATTGGGAGCATCGAGATGATCGATGAAATCTTGCGGGGGAAGGCAGGACTTTGGTGCCGCGACGACGAATTCGAAGCCAAGATATTTGGCGGCCCACATCCAAGAACGTGACATATTATTGTTACCATCTCCAATAAAGACCACTTTCTTGCCTTCCCAGGTGCCAAATTTTTCTTGAATCGTTAGAAGGTCGGCGAGAATTTGGCAGGGATGCTCCTTGTCTGTGAGGGCATTAATCGTGGGAATTCCTGAGTAGGAGGAGAAATCTTCGACGTCCTCTTGATCAAAGGTCCGGATCACAGCTCCGTGGACCATACGGCCAAGGACACGGGCGGTGTCCTTGATGGGTTCGCCGCGTCCAAGCTGGATGTCGTTGCCGGAAAGGAACATGACATTGCCACCGAGTTCGCGAATCCCGACCTCGAAAGAGACGCGCGTTCGGGTCGAGGCCTTGGTGAAAATAATGGCCCATGTTTGTCCCGCAAGTGGCTGATTGGAAGTTGTGGCACGAGTCGACTTCATTTCGGCAGCGAGATTGAGAAGAGACTCAAGTTCCTGGGAATTGGATTCTTCGATTGAGAGAAATTTCATGTTTAAACAGCGGGAAACGCAATGAATGAGCTATATCCGGAGAAAGTTCAAGTTTTGCCTGATGACTTTTTGAGATGATTGATTTGTAAGCTATGTGGAGGCAGTGACTCAGATCGTCTCCCTTGCTATCTCAGTAGCTGTCTCAATGTTTAATGGTGTTCAGAAAGTGGTGGGCGTAGGCCACAATAACTCAGAGAACCAGGGGTTTGGTAATTGTGGTCCCTCGTTTTGCTAGGAGTGATCGAATTTCCTAGGAGAGAGGAGGAGGAGATTGATGAGGTTTTGTTTTTTGGGAATCGAGGTATTTGACTAGGCCGATGATACCAAAGATGAGAGTGAGGATAAAGGTGACACCGGCAACCCCGAATGCTCCGAATACTTTGCCAAGAGTGGGTACGATTGCGTCAGACGAGACATGGGAGATCAAAATGGTGCTACCATTGGTAGCACCCTTCGCAGTGACCTGATAGGTTCGGCCTTTCTCCACGCGAAAGTCGGCGAGATGATATTGGCTGCTTACATGGTTTGTGCCGTTAGGCTTGGAAGCCTTATTTGTAATACCCGTCGAAAGATCGGTGAATTCGATCTCGATTTCGTTGAGGTCGATATCTTCATCGCCCAGAATCCAGATTGTAACCTCCTTATTTTCCTTGGAAGTATAGCTGAATGTCTCTGGAGTGATGAAGGATTCACCCCCTTCGAGGTTTTCGGTAAATTCTTTTCCAGAGTTGAACGCGCTTATCCCAAGAAAGATCGTAAGGCCTCCGCCCAAGAGCAGAATAACGAGAGCGGTGATGAGAAAGCCGTAGCCTTTTTTTTGTGCAGCCATATCTTTAGAATGTTGTTTTTTAATTTGGAATCAATGTGGTATTTTGATGCGACTAGCACTGGCAATTGGGACACCAAGCGGTAGTCCGGGAGGCGATTGTATCGCGGGCCAGCGCAGTTTTGCACTTGGGACATGTGCCGCCTTTTTTCCAGCGATGCTGGAAAAGCCAGTTCTTCGGGGGCACGTTAGCAACGTAGCTGCCGGGGGCGAAACCATCGGATGAGGCGGTGGTGTTTTTTTCGGCAACATGTTTGAGGGCTCCGAAGGTTACAAAGCGGATCTCTTTGCGAAGCGTTGCAGCTTCGAGCGTCCCGGTTACGATGCCTGGATGCATTCCTAATCGCCAACAAATCTCATCTGCCATCCAATTGCCGATTCCAGGGCAGGCGTTTTGATCGAGGAGCAGTGCCTTAAGAGGTTTTTTTGGATGGCGTTTAATGAGTTTGCGGACATGGACGAGCGAGAATTTTGAATCTTGTGGTTGGGGTGGGAAATCGGACCAAGGGGCTGCACAATCGTGGAGCATGACACGGCCGAACATGCGGTAGTCGTTAAAAATAAGAGCGGCTTTGGTGGTGTGGAGAATAAGATGGTCGTGTTTTTGCTCTTGGTAGCCCAGCGGCTCGGTGGCGAGTTTTCCTGACATGCCGAGGTGGACTTCGAGATGAAGTTTGGGCGCGAAGGTGAAGAGCATACGCTTACCGTGGGCGCGGGAGGAGAGGAGGGGTTTGCCTTTGAGGATGCGCAGAGCGGGCGAGGGGCAATCTCGATAGATACGGGCCTTGGAGTGGACGTCGACATCGATGATGGTGTCTCCGTGGAATGTAGCCCATTGGCGGCGGGCAAGTTCGACTTCGGCGAGTTCGGGCATGTCAGGAGCGAGTCAATTTTTTAACCGAGTCGCCATCCAAAAATTCAGGAGAGAGAAGTTTTTTTTGGGCTGTCGAGGATTTTCCTTCGGCTAGTTGGAGGACCTTTCGGGTGACTGAACGTGCGATCATGATGGGATTGGAGCGGTAATGGCTGACAGATGGGTAGAGGTGGTCGAACCAAGGCTCAAAGGTCAGAGTGATGACTGAAAGGTCACGGGGGATGCTGAGCTTGTGAGCGGCAAGCCAGGAGATGAGGGTGAGAAGGTGGCGTGAGCGGGTGGCGATGAGTGCAGTTGGCGGTTGATCGAGGCCGAGGGCGATTTCGAGGGCGCGGGTCACGCTTTTCGAGTCGCCTTTTTCGGTCATTTTGTGAATGGAAAGTGATTTGGGATTCTTGATGGCCGCCTCTTGAAGTCCGGCTTCGGTGGCGCGGAGTCCGGCGAGTTCGGTATCGGGCATGAGGAGTCCGATGCGGTGATGGCCCATGCGCTTTAGATGGTGGCCAGCGTGAAAGGCAGCGGAGCGCCAGTCATCGTCGATGCAGGGGAGATCGACGGAGTCATGGCTGAATCCCCGGACGAGGGTGGGGATTTTTTTTTGGTAAAACCATTCCTGTATCTTGCGATTGCATTGGTAGAGGATCCAGACGTCGGCTTCGTGGTCCTTGATCAGACTTTCTAATTTAGCGAAGGGATGTTGGAGGTGAAAAATTCCGGGTGAGACGAGTTCGAGTTCGTAAAATTGCTTTTGAAGGAGTTCGCGAAGGGTGTCGAATTCGGCGAGAAGCTGCGGTGGAAGTTGGAGTAGCTTTTTAGGGGAGAGGAATCCGACCCGCTTGGAGGAGGTGCGGGTGGGCGAGGGGGATTGGTTGAGGATGGACCGTCTTCTGCCGTGTTGGGGTTCGGAGATGACCTTTTTCTGTTCTAGAATTTGAAGAGAAGCTCGAAGAGTGTCGCGCCCGATTTGGAGTTTTTCGGCAAGAGTGCGTTCACCTGGGATAAAATTTCGGAGCTCTCCGGTAGTAATCATTTCTTGGATGATACCGGCGGCTTGCGAGGGGAGGCCGTGGCGCATAGGAAGACGTGACATATCAGAAGAGGTTAAGGTGGTCTTTTTTTAATACCAGTTAATATTCGGGGTTTCAGGGCTTCTCTGTGACAGCATTCGGTTATGACAACTTTGGTATGGATTATTTTGGTGGTGATCTGCTTACGGGCGGCGGGGGAAGGGTTTGAAAAATTACCTTTGGGTGAATTTGAAAAGCTTAAGCTTGAGGGTGGAATTTTGGTTGCGCGTAAAGGGGACGCGGTGATTCATGGGGGTCATGCCAAGGCTGGCAAGCAATCGTTGCGTTTGCTTGGGGGTGAGAAACGTGAGGTCAAATTTGTTTTTGAGGAGTCGCTTGGAGAAAAGAGGATTTTGTCTTTTTGGCTGGAGCGGTGGACTTCGAGAAAGCCATTTTTTTTTGGGATTGAAGCTTTGGAGAAAGATCGCTGGAGCGAGATTTACCGAGGGGATAAGGCGATTCGGGTGGGAGGTTTTTTAACTTTGGTGGAGGTGCAGTTAGGGGCGGAGGTAAAGGCTCTACGATTTCGGAGTACGACTCCGGAAGCGAGCGGGATTATGATTGATGAGCTCAGGATTGAACTGGTGAAGCCAATGGTGGTGACGAAGGTGGCCGCAATCCAACCGGTGGTGCCTGTGTTGATTCGTAAGGAAGTGAACCCAGTGGTGGGATTACATTTGGTGGCGGAGGGTCGCACAGATGCGAAGGAGGTAGTGAAACTTCGGATCGGTTTGGACGGGACGACTGAAATTGATGCGGTGAAGTCGGTGAAGATTCTTTTCTCAGGTAGTGAAGCGAAGGCGGGAGTTGGTGAGGTTTTTGGTATAGCGAAGAAGGATGGGAGAGATTTAATTTGTGAGGGGAGCGCGAAGCTGGTTACGGGTGATAATTATTTTTGGGTTTCGGTGGAACTGAACGAGAGCGCTGATTTGGATGGAAGAGTGGATGCACAGATCCTTTCGGTGGAGTGGAGTGACGGCGCGACTCAGAAGCCGGAGGTCACTTCGCCCAAAGGGAATCAGCGGATTGGTTATGCTCTGCGATTGCACGGGGACGATGACTCAAAGGCTTATCGAATTCCTGGAATGGTTCAGACGAAGGAAGGGAGTTTGATTGCGGTGTATGATGTGCGATGGCGTGGAGGAGGTGATTTGCCGGGGGATATTGATGTGGG
>Ga0066605_10001822_pt1 | contig 13950 bp, 9 predicted proteins | sample SaaInlLV_DNA_10m_FD_60385 | JGI IMG/M metagenome (GOLD analysis project Ga0066605, IMG submission 60385) | Marine microbial communities from expanding oxygen minimum zones in the Saanich Inlet - SI075_LV_DNA_10m | ecosystem: Environmental > Aquatic > Marine > Unclassified | place: British... | reverse complement strand
CAACTCGTGATTTGCGGTACGGGGAGTTTCACAACACCCAAGCGCTTACCCTGAGGACTGAAACAGGTAATGCGTCCTCCACCCCAGTGTGCCAGCCAGACTCGGTTTTCGTTATCAACCGTGAGTCCATCCGGAAATCCCTCTGTTTTACTGTCCAATTGGGTGAATTTCCTGCGGTTGTTAATTGTGCCATCCGGATGTTTGTCAAAGACCCAAACCGTTCCACTGAAAGTGTCTACATGGTAAAGTGTGCGGTCATCAGCACTGATTGCCGGTCCGTTAGGACAAATGTATGGACCGTCCCATTTGGAGTGAGAAAGGTCTGCATCAATCCGGAAAAGACATCCGCTTGCTTTTGTTTCCGGATCATGGGAACGTCCCGCCCAGATTCTTCCGTCCCTGTCACATTTGGCATCATTGAAGCGGTTTTCTGATTCTTGCGGATCAGGAAGCAACGCAAAAGTCCGCTTGCCGGAACTAAGATCCAGGAAATAAACCCCGGAACTACAGCCCACCACAAAGCCCTCATGATTACGTCTTGGCAAAACCCAACCGGTCTTTTCCTCCAGTTCCCAACTGCGCCGTTCACCCGTTGACTCTTTGTAACAGTGTAACATCTGACCGTCAATGTCCACAAAGAAAAGAGACTGTTCGGCATAAGGCTCGCTTTCAATCCAGAGTGGACCTTCCCCGCAAATCGCCTGAACTTCCCAGACACATTCTACTTCCCCCACCAAATCAAAATTCTGCATTAACTCCTTTTATTTTATCAATAAAGATGAACCTGTAAAAGTCATAATAACTTGTCATTTCGAGCAAAGCGAGAAATCTATTTTATGTTAAGCACTGATCTTATTAAGATCTCTCTCTTCGTTCGAGATGATAAATAATTAGTTTCGGAGTATTTACTAAGCCATCAATAATTATTCCAAATAATTAACCTTCTTTTGCTAACTTTTTTCGACTCAACTGGACCAAGAGAATCCCTGCCATGATGATGGTTACTCCAATACCGTCACTTATGGAAAGCGGTTCCGAGAGAATAAACGCAGCAACCAGTACTCCAAAAAATGGATTTAGGAAATGAAAGGTCGCTGCCTTGACAGGACCTATTCTTCTCACCAGAAAAAACCAGATAAGTGTTCCAAACAGTCCTGGGACAAGGGTTGTATATAAAAATGCCAGGACGAAACTCGTACTCAATTCAATGTTCCAGGTCTCAAAAATCAGTGAAAAAGGAAACAGCGTGATGCTGCCGACAAGCATCTGAAGACCGACAATCATGACTACATTGTTATTAAGATTCATCATCCGTCCGACGTACAAGGTAGCCCCTGCCAGTGCCGCAACTGCAATCAGGCAGAGTGTCATGCCAAGGTAAGCATTGCTGCTGCTGAGTTTGTCCAACATGATTACCAGCACACCACCAAAACCGACTGTAAGTCCCAGCATTCCTTTGAGTCCTGTTTTTTCTCCCATAAAAATCCAGCAGACTGCAGCAACTACTAAGGGTAGCAAACTGGCAATGATGGCTGCCAAACTGGCTTCAATCCACTGCATCGCAATGAAATTAAATGCCAGATAAATGGCATTCTGTGAAATTCCGATGATCACCACTACTGTCCACTCGCCTTTGTTCAACTTAATTTTCTGACCCAGCACACGGGCCAGGGCAATTCCCAGGAGTCCGGAAATGAAAAAACGCAGTGAAAGTACCATCAGTGGGGAGGCTGCAGTCACAAGGATCTTGGCCGATGTAAAGGCACTCGACCAGATGAAAGAAAAACTTATACCCATCAGTATCGAACGAAAATCCATCAATAAATCATTTGTAGAGTTTTAGTTTCAGTTTTGGATGAAGTGAAGGCCATCCAGCTGTTGCTAGATGTGTCCGATAATTGAATCTGCAAGTATCCGCTTGCAGATATGTACAAGCACATGTAGCTGAGAATGTCAGTGACTACCAAAGTCACCGGACTGGATATGCCAGAGATCTGCATAAGTTCCGTTTTTAGCAACAAGTTCATCATGATGCCCTTCTTCTGCAACCTGTCCGTCACGCAGAACGAGGATTCTGTCCGCATATCTTATCGTCGAAAGTCTGTGGGCGATCACGAGTGCGGTTTTCCCTTTAGTAATACCAGCCAGATTGGCCTGTATCGCACGTTCTGTTTCTGTATCAACAGAACTGGTCGCTTCGTCAAAAATCATCACAGGCGAGTTTTTGAGTACTGCACGGGCGATGCTGAGTCTTTGACGCTGTCCTCCTGAGAGACGAATCCCTCTTTCTCCCACAATTGTCTGGTAGGCTTCCGGAAGAGTCTGCACAAAGTCATGCAACTGAGCTGAACGTGAAGCTGCTTCAACTTGCTGTAAATCCAATTTCTCGGAACCGTAAGCTATATTTTCTGCAATAGTTCCGTGAAAGAGATAAACCTCCTGACTGACAAGAGCAATTTGTTTGCGTATTTCACTCAGTTCCAGTTCCCGTAGATCAATACCGTCCAGCAGAACCTGTCCCTGAGTTGGATCGTAAAGCCGCAGCAGCATTTTTATCAACGTAGATTTCCCTGCACCGGTAACTCCGGCAATGCCTATCATTTCACCGGAATCAGCAGTAAAGTTTAAGCCCTTTAAAACTTCACCACCTCGTTGATAAGCAAATCCAACGTTACACAGCTCGATTCTACCTTTGACAGGAATTGGCAGTTTTTTGGGCTTTGCGGGATTAATAATTTTACTAGGTGTGTGGAGCAGACCGAATGTACGGCGTGCACTCGCTTTAGCTCGTTCATATTCATCAAGCGTGACTCCCATCCTGGTCAAAGGCCAGAGAAGCCTCTGAATCATCATAGAAAAAAAGACCAGTTCTCCAACAGTCAGCAGCCCTTTGTCTTCTAAAACCCAGTAACTGCCTAGCAGAAGCACTCCTCCAAAGCCGACTGCAATCGCCATACGAATGAGCGGAACGTACAATGCACTGAGTTTAATTGCCTGGAAATTTGCTTTTTGGTATTCTCTTGAAGCATCCGCAACCCTTCCGGATTCAAATTTTTCTGCAGTAAAACTCTTGATTACCAGAATTCCTGCGATATTATTTTCGAGACGACTGCTCAGTGCTCCGACCGCTTCACGAACCTTACGGTAACGCGGTGAAATTAAGCGCTGATACATCAGACTGCCCCAGAGAACTATCGGCAACGGCAACAGTCCAACCACGGCCAGTTCCCAGGAAACTCCAAACATCAAACTTCCGGCAAAAATGAAAAGTACAATTAACTGCAGAATTTCGTTAAAGCCGATGTTGAGAAAACGTTCAATCTGGTTCACATCATCGTTGAGCATTGCCATTGTCTCCCCCATACGATGGTTCTCGAAAAACTCAATCTCACGTGTCTGCAGGTGATTATACGCATCTGTTCGCAGTTGATGCTGGACACTCTGGGCGAGATTCATGAATCCATACTGATACGCCCATTCAAAAAGACTTTCAAAGAAAAAGATAACTACACCCAGCACAGCCAGGAAAACGGCTAAATTCCAGGGATCAACAGTACCAAGTAAATTCGCAATCCACTGTGGCGGTTCGCGTCTGACGGAGTCGATCACCCAGCCAACCAAAACTGGAGGCATCAGGTCAAGAACTTTATTCACAATACTGGCAAAACAAGACCAGCTGAAGAACTTCCAGTTAGGTTTCAGATAACGGAAAAGATTCCACATTGGTGAAGTCGTAACTGCTGTGTCAGAGAGAGACTTTGGCATAAATTAAATAAGTAATTCTGAAAATAATATACGGGAATATCCCCGCAAGAAAGATTAATGAGCTTCAACTTCCGTCACGTATAACACGGCAATTGGCAATATCCATGGTGACTTTACCAATGTTGAGATTGCTTTTGTTTCGAAATGCAGCAGCAAATGCTAAAAAGCGGTAAACATCCGTAAAATTAGAAGCAAGTCCAACTGAGATTCTGATTGCACCCGCACTTTTATTTCCGCGATGCTGAATCATTTGCACAAATCTGGGCAGGCTAATGTTCTCACCCTCTTTGAAAGCAGCCTGCATATCTTCCGGAGTCAGTCCCTCTGCCGTTTCTCCTGCACCAGGATTACAAAAACAGCCTGTTCTGAGCGAAATACCTTCCACGTTGGCTAATTCCTCAATGCGTCGATAATCCAGCAAATGCTCTTCCGGAGAGTAAAAATTGAGTGTAATTGTTCCACCTCGATTTTCCATATTTACTGGACCGTAGATTCGCACCATCGGTTTGCCGTTAATGTGTCTGAGGGCAAATAATTCTTTCAGTATCCAGTCTGTGAGGTCAGTTACACGTCTGCTGATTAATTCCATTCCCACTTTTTCAAGATGCTGCAGCCCCATTTTAACAGCAGGAATATTGAGATAGTTGATTGTTCCGTCCTCAAACGCAGCTTCGTTGCCTGCCAGATAATGACTGTTAGCCTGCACACTCGCAAAATTAACTGTGCCTCCCGCAAACCAAGGACGTTCCAGTTTTTCGTAACTGCTGTTTCGGATCAGCAGCATCCCAATTCCGGTCGGATAACCGAACATTTTGTAAAATGAAATACAGACAAAATCCGGACTTAGCGTACTCAGATCAAGTTTGCTTGCCGGAACAAAAGCTGCAGCATCGAGGAGAACGTCCCAGCCTTTTTTCTGTGCGTATTCAATCCAGGACAAAGGATGCTTGACTCCGGAAAAATTTGACTGTGCCGGAAAAGCAAAGAGGTTTTTTGCAGATTTGTCTGCAGAGTCGAGCACCTTATCCAGACTGTCCTGTTCAATTCTCAAATCTGGAAAGCCAACCGGAACATACTGTACACGAGCACCTTTGCTACGGGCAAATTCACGAATACCGTTGACCGAGTTATGATTGTCGAAAGTCAACGCATACTGTCCTCCTGAAGCAAAAGGGTAAGCTTCGCCTACAAGTTTAAGTGCTCCGCTCGCGTTTGCAGTAAAGACCGCGGTGTATTTTTCTGAGCTGGTATTAAAGTACTGTAGAACATAGCGGCGTGTTTCTTCCACCAGATCCGTCATTGCCAGAGAAGAAGGATTTGCTGAGTGCGGATTACCCAAAACATTTTTCTCGAGCAACGCGGTGTGCTGCCTCAGTTGACTCACCCCATAAAGACCGCCTCCGGTGTAATCGAGGTAGATCTGCCTGTTCTCATCCAAACGTCCATATTCAGTTTTGCGACACTCGTCCAGCAAAGCAGTTTCAGCATATTCCGGGTGAGCACTCAAAAACTCTTCATATGCGGAATTCAATCCGGCAGCAACATATGAATTATCAACATGCTTTTCAGTTTGGTTTAATGCACTCATTTTTTGAAACTTTTAATGCTTTTAATACAATATTTGAGAAGAGTTTCACGCCAGATAATGATTTACCAGCATGTTTTCAAAACTTCGATTGTACGGTCTATTTCCTCAAGAGTATTATAATGCACCGGACCAATCCGCACAACTCCGCCTGATTCTTCCAGACCCATCAGACGTACTGCCTCCAGAGCATAATTGTGACCGTGCCAGACGAAAATATTTTCTGCTGCCAATTTAGCTGCAATCTCTTCCGGATTTTGGTTTTTAACTGTAAATGAAACGGTTGGAACACGGCGTGCTAAATCTTTGCCGGCGCTGATACCCTTGACATCCACTCCAGCTAAATTTTGCAGACCTTCAATTAAGCTGCTGCTGAGAGTCCTTTCATAGTCCTGAATGGCGAGCATTGCAGCATGTAAGTTTTTTCTGCGTCCACTGAATTCGGGAAAATTTTTATGGTATTCAGCACCCATAGTTTCTCCTAACCATTCCAAATATTCCAGCACCCCCAATGTCCCAGCCTGTCCTTCATGCAACTGTGTTCCTGTCTCAAATTTTCCTGGAGCGGTGTTTTCTGCGGGACGCACTTTATAAGCTTCAAGTTTCTCCAGCATCTCTGCTTTCCCCCACAAAATCCCCTGGTGCGGACCAAAAAATTTATAAGGTGAACAGGCCAGAAAGTCACAGCCAATATCCTGTACGTCAGTAGGCCCGTGAGGCACGTACTGTACAGCATCTACAAAAACAAGTGTCTCTGAATGATGGGCCATTTCCGTGAGCGCTTTAACGTTGTTAATTGTTCCAAGACAGTTACTGGCGTAGTTGATTGCTGCTAGTTTAATGTTATTATTTTTGAAAATAGATTCCGCTTCTGTCAGATCATATTCGTAAGTTTCGAGATCAAAATTCAGCCACTTTACTTCAAGTCCCAAATCATCTGCCAAGTGCAGCCAGGGACCGACATTGCCATCGTGATCCATTCGTGTCAGTAGAATTGCGTCACCACGCTTGAGAAGACGTCCAATAGATCGTGAAACCGCAAAGGTCAGGCTTGTCATATTCGCGCCAAAAATAATTTCATCTGCAGATTTTGCATTAAGCATATCCGCCATCCCCTGATGTGCGTCTTCTAGTACTTTATCTGATTCAACTGAAGTCCGGAATGGCCCTCCGTGGTTGGAATTGGTATGAATCAGGTAATGTTCCATCCGTTCCAGTACTTGACGCGGAACCTGAGTTCCTCCCGGATTGTCCAGATAAATCCTCGCTTTGCCTTCATCTTTTAAAGCCAGAGCCGGAAATTGTTCACGAATAGTTTTAATATTTAATGCCATTTTTTACCTTGTTTTAAGATTAAATAATTTAGTGTCTTTGAAAATATGACCTCTGCATAGAACAATAATTCTGCAAATTCAAATTTTTCGCAAGCGTTAACAGACAGTTGCCGAATTACTGACCCTAACGTCAGCTAGAACACAGAGTAAATTGCTTAAAAAGCGGTCAGCTGTGTTCTGAATAAAAATATGTCAAAATATATTTCCTGAATTATATTTCGCGGGAAAGAAAACTTTATGGAAGTTCGTTAAAACAGATTTCTGCCAATTTTCAATAATGATCCGGCGCTTTTTCGGGTAATATACCTTTGGGACTGAATCTCAGCACAAGCACCAGAATCAAGCCCATCAGCACCATCCTCATGTGCGGTGCAACGTCCTGCAGATGCAGTTTCAGCGGACTTGTTTCATCTAGAATAAGATCCAGATTACTCACCAGCCAGAGTGAGGCCGGCTCTGCTTCAATCCAGACAAACCAGGTGATGAAAGCACCGATAATTGAACCGAGATTATTACCACTTCCGCCGATGATGACCATCACCCAGATTAGAAAAGTGAAACGTAACGGAATGTAACTTCCGGGGGTGAACTGTCCATCGAGAGTTGTCAGCATTGCTCCGGATATACCAATGACTGCGGAACCAATAATGAAAACCTGTCGATGACGGCTGGTAATGTCTTTTCCCATAGCGGAAGCCGCGGTTTCATTATCACGAATAGCACGCATCATCCGACCCCAGGGTGAATTAAGAGCACGTGTTGCAAATCCCAGAATAATCAGCACGACCGCGACAAAGAGTACAGAATAACACAGCTTAACAAACACGCCTGCACTTAACTGCACGGCCTCACGCATAACATCCGCACTCAGCGCACTACCGTCATCAGCTGTTCCATAAAACCACTTTACAAGATTTATAAACCATTCAGTCTGCTGCAGATCCACTTCATAAGGCACAGGACGTTTCAGTCCGGTCACGTTTTTAACTCCGCGGGAAAGCCAGTCCTCATTTTTGAGAATGGAAATCATGATTTCTGAAATACCCAAAGTTGCAATCGCGAAATAATCTGAACGTAAACCAAGTGCAATTCTGCCAATCAACCAGGCTAAACCTGCTGCTGCAACTCCACCAGCAAGCCAGGAAAAAAGGATCGGCAGTCCCAGTCCACCGAGAAAACCTGTTTTAGCCGGATCAACTGCTTCAATGGCATAAGTCCCCTGTTCGTAAAAGAAACGTATGAAACCATATCCCAGCAATAAAACTGCAGTCATACTCCATGTTCTTTTTGAACTTTTTGGAATTTTTTTCCAGATCAACACACTCGCAATTATCGTCAACAACAAAGACACTAACGCGGCTGAAAGCGATGATCCGCCGACCGACCAAGCTTTTGAGACAGGTGAATATGAAATCAGTACTGCAGTCAAACCTCCAATTGCGGTGGATGCCATCACACCTGCATTAAAAAGTCCGGCATAACCCCATTGCATGTTGAGTCCCATCGACATCACTGCAGAAATCAGACAGAGGTTCAAAATTGCAAGAGCGACATTCCATGACTGACCATAGCCAACCATAATCAGCATCAGAGCCATGATGGAAAAACTGATGAGTGCACGTTTTGAATTTGTCATAAGACCTTCCCGCGTAATAACCCTGTTGGCCGCAACAGCAGAACCAGCACCAGAATTAAAAAAGATACCGCAAATTTGTATTCAGTGGTTAAAAACTGGAGCATACCTTCAGGCACAAAGTCTCCGGGATAAATGTATTTGATGAATTTTTTGAAAGCATAAGTAGCCCCAATTTCTGAAAATGCTACAACGTATCCACCGAGAATAGCACCCAGCGGTTGACCAATCCCTCCAACAATCGCCGCGGCAAAAATAGGCAACAGCAAATGGAAATAAACCAAAGGTTTGAAACTTTTGTCCAGACCATACAACACACCTGCCAGAGTTGCTAAACTTGCGGCTATTATCCATGTTACCAGCACTACACGTTCCGGATTGATTCCGGAAAGCAATGCCAGGTCTTCATTGTCAGAAAAGGCGCGCATGGCTTTTCCGGTACGTGTACGCTGTAAAAACCAGAGCAGTGCCAGCACTGCGATTACAGCCAGGATAAAAGTCAAAACCTGAGTTTGTTTCAGGGCCAGTCCCTCACTCAGACCTGTCATTTTTTTGAAGGCACCGGCTTTTATCAGAAATTTTTGACCGTCCCGGAAAATTATTTCGTCTGTTCCAATCAGAATGCGGACTAAGCCGTTCAGCATGAACATCACACCAACCGATGCGACCACAAAAGTCACAGGCCGGCTTTTATTTATGCGGTAAAAACTAAAAATAGATTTATCGATTGCCACCACAAGCAATGCTGTAATCAGGATTGCAAAAGGCAATGCCAGCAGTGCTGTAGGCAAAGCACCCATGGAAATCCCCATTGACTGAAACCACCAGGTGATGAAAATAGTGGCCATTGTACCAAATGACATTACCTCACCATGTGCAAAATTCGCGAAACGCAGAATTCCGAAAACCAGCGTAACCCCTACTGCACCCAATGCCAACTGAGATCCATAGGAAATAGACGGTATCAAAACATAATTTGTAATCAGCACAAGTGCATTTAATAAGTCAGTAGAATAATCCAAATTCAGCCTCCCAAAAATGTTTTGCGGACTTCTTCATTCGCCAGCAGAGCATCTCCGCTGTCGGTAAAACGATTTTCGCCTGTCACCAGCACGAAGCCGATATCTGCAATATTCAAGGCTTGACGCGCATTTTGTTCAACCATCAGAATCGCGATTCCGCTACGTTTTATCTCTATGATCCGGTCAAATAGCTCATCCATCACAATTGGTGATACTCCGGCAGTCGGTTCATCCAGCATCAGTACAGTTGGTTTTGTCATCAGAGCACGTCCCACTGCAACCTGCTGCCGCTGCCCTCCGGAGAGTTCACCGGCAACTTGTCTGCGCTTCGTTTTCAGGATTGGAAAGAGGTCGTAAATCTGCTCCATCGTTTCCGTGATATCGTCACGACGTAAAAAAGCGCCCATTTCAAGATTTTCCTCAACTGTCATTGAAACAAAGACATTTTTATTTTGCGGAACAAAGGCCATGCCTTTAGCAACTCTTTGCTGAGGTGACATGCTGGTAATATCCTGACCGTCAAGTTTTACGGAGCCGCCATTCAGCTTCAGCATTCCCAGCAGAGCTTTCATCGCCGTAGATTTACCGGCACCGTTAGGCCCCACCACCACCGCAATTTCGCCTTTATCAACTGAAAGCGTACAGTCTTTGATGATATCCGTCCCTCCATATCCTCCGGTTAATTTTTCACCAATCAAATAACTCATCCCGGCAGCACCTCCCCTTTATTTTTCAGACCTGTTCCTAAATAAGCTTCTATAACGTCCTCATTGGACTTAATTTCCTCTGCGCTACCCTGAGCTAGTATTTTTCCTTCAGCCATCACTACGACAGGAGAACAAAGCCTGCTGATGAAATCCATATCATGTTCGATCATGCAAAACGTATAGCCGCGATCACGGTTCATACTCAGAATTGCGTCACCAACTTCCTTCAACAGTGACCTGTTAACACCTGCACCTACTTCGTCCAAAACGACTACCTTAGGATCAACCATCATCGTCCGACCAAGTTCGAGAAGTTTCTTCTGACCTCCTGAAAGGTTACCCGCCAGTTCATCTGACATGTGACGCATATTCAGGAAAGAAATGACATCCTCTGCTTTTTTACGGATTTCTGCTTCCTGCCGAACCACCTCTTTTCTGCGAAACCACGCACCGAGCAGTGATTCGCCGATTTGCAGCGGAGGAACCATCATCAAATTATCGAGTACACTGAGGGTGTGAAATTCGTGAGCAATCTGGAAGGTACGGAGCAGCCCTTTGGAAAACAGTTCATGCGGTTTGAGACCAGTCACATCCTCACCGTCCAAAAAGATACTGCCTTCGCTGGGCGCGATATTTCCGGCAATCAAATTAAAGAGTGTGGTTTTTCCGGCACCGTTGGGACCGATCAGACCGGTGATGCTTCCACGCTCAATTTTCAAGTCAACACTATCAACCGCAACTACTCCGCCAAAGTGCTTGACTACATTTTTTACTGAAATCATGAATTTCCCAAATTTGATTTTCCTGCCTGATTCAAAATTAAAGATTGTGCAGAGACAGACTGGCAAAGTCAAATTTAATCTCAATACTAAAAAGATTTAACTTAAGTAGATTGAATAATCCTGATCCACAAAAAACTTGTCTTGCTTTTGCAACACATGACATAATCTAGGATCACAGAATGGCAGGGTAGCTCAGTTGGTGAGAGCGCGCGATTCATAATCGCGAGGTCGGCAGTTCAAATCTGCCTCCTGCTACCAGTGAATCAGCTAGTTGTCTGATGCCGTATTAGGGAAAATTATAAGCACCTTACAAAACAGGTAACAGATATTAATACTTCCGAATTCTGCTTTCCTTCTTCATCTCATCGCCTCTCCTTTGCAGATGCATAAATTCCCAGACTACTTACTGATTCCCCGAAAGTTAGTTCATTTCTAGAGTGATATTTTATAAGCAACTGATTATTGACGTCGTCGAAAACAGTTCTAAATCAGTACCGTTTCGTACGTAGAGAGATTTTTTTCATAAGCAAAGCACGTTCATCATTAAGATTTATCCCTGTCTTCGAAATGATCTCACACCTGAATGTATTCCGGATTTTCCATTTCCTGATTACTGAAACAGGTGCAGAGTGTATTTCAGAATTTTTATTCTAACCATTTTTTACAACAAATGAAAATTTCAACAATCTTTCAGACAAACTTTCCTTTCGTACCTTCACGTTTTCCTGTTTTTTATGGATGGGTCATTGTTGTCGTCACTACTTTAGGCCTAATGTCTAGCATACCCGGTCAGACAGTGGGAGTTGGAGTTTACACCGATTTTCTGATTCAAAGCAGCCACCTCAGCCGTATGCAGATCAGCATGGCCTACATGACGGGAACAATTCTGAGCAGTCTGCTGCTTCCGCTTGCAGGACGTTATTATGACCTTTTAGGCGCGAGGATCATGATAGTTTTTGCAGGAATTGGACTAGGATTTTCACTTTTACTGTTTTCTGAAGCATCAACACTCATTCAACTCCTGCAGTCAATCTTTCCGGAGCTTTCAAGCTTAAGCAGCGAGCTTTTTGTAATGACTGTCATATTTATGTTGCTGAGACAATTCGGGCAGGGAATCATGGCCATGGTGAGCCGTAATACCTTAGCTAAATGGTTTGAGCGCAGAAGAGGGATTGTCAGCGGTATCAGTGGGATTTTCGTAGCCTTCAGCTTTTCAGGTGCACCGCTGTTCATGAATATCATTATCGAGGATTACGATTATTCAGGCAGTATGGTACTTTTGGCACTCATTTTAGGATTCGGAATGGCCTTAATCGGCTGGTTGTTTTTTCGTGACAATCCGGAAGACTGCGGACTTCTCATGGATGGCAAAAAAATATCACCCGTGGAAACAACTAATCCGACCACTGAACGTGAAGTCACACTTAAAGAAGCCATGCGAACCTATAATTTCTGGATCTTCTGTCTGGGTTTGTGTTCAGCTGCTTTAATAGTCACCGGTTTCACTTTTCACATCAGTTCAATCGGTGCATTAGCCGGACTGTCAAGAATGGAAGCGTATGAACTTTTTCTTCCAATGTCAGTAATCAGTGTTATCAGTCACTTCGTTGCAGGCTGGGCCAGTGACAGGATGCCGCTGAAATATTTACTGATGGTCCTGCTTGTCGGGCTTGCTGTAGGCAGCCTCGGTATTCTCAATTTAGAGTCTTTCTGGTACAGACTTATGTTAGTTGCCGGGTTTGGAGTTCAGGGTGGAGTTTGGGGTTGTCTGACTGTAGTTGCCTGGCCAAGATTTTACGGACGTAAACATTTGGGCGCAATCAGCGGCGCTTTTATGGGAGCTCAAGTTTTTGCCAGTGCAATTGGTCCAGCTGTCTTTGGCATGTCGGAAAGCTTAAATGGTGACTACTCTTACGCAGTCTGGATTTCAGTTACGTTAAACCTGTTGCTGTTGCTTGGAGCCACGAGAGCAGTCAGTTATTATCGAGCATTACCATCCACTTAGTTCCAATCTTTGGAGTTTGTCTTAATATTTTGGAGAAGTCAACAATTCTCCAAAACCACCGAAATTTCGACCAGCTTCTTTTGAGCTGATCTTGAAACAGAGCAACCGGTTGTGCCCATTCTTTGAGTACAATCAAGCCATTGGCAGTCCTGCCTTGACCATACCTTCCAGCAGCACGTAGTTGATCATTGTCGGAGCGATTTTCTAGTAATCGCTGCTGTCCTTGATCTTGTGCAATGTCTCCTGATACTGTGCTATGGTACTTTAATTAATAATTTTCAAACAAAACCATTAGTTTAGATTCCGTTTAGCAGTAGTAATTTTTGATCTTCTGGGTGCGGCTTGAATCAGTTGGGATAAAGACTTTAAATCATTTTTCAAATCTTTTAGTGAAGGTCGTGCATTCTGTTGAGCGGACTTTTCTTCAACGTGGTTTGCTACTTTGTTGTCAACAACAATATTTTTCGAAGAGTATACTTCCCTTTGATGAATTTCAGTTGGTTTAAAGGCGGTATAATTCTGTTTAACCAATTGGCTAAGTTCAGGCGTTTTAGTTTCTGACTCAGTTTCCTCAAGTTCTTCCTGTTGCACCGAATCCATATTTTTCTTGGCTATTTCTATATCACTGGATTCCTGTACTTTTACCGTAGGCTGAACTCCTTCGTTTGATTCTGAATCCATGTTATCCGTGGCAATTACAACATCCGCAATTTCTGCACTTTCACCCATATCCGTGTAATCCGTTGCTATATCCATAGCAGTAACTTCTTCGGTTCCCTCCACATGAGTGTAATTAGAGGCTACAACAGTATCCGTAATTTCTTCTACAGACTCTGTATCAGCGTTTTCTGTGTAATCAGTTGCAATTTCGATTGCCGGAACTTCTTCTGTTTCCTCCACATCTGTGTAATCAGTTGCAATTTCGATTGCCTGAACTTCTTCGGTTTCCTCCACATCAGTGTAATCTGAGGCTATAACAGTTTCCGTAATTTCTGCTACCTGCTCTGTATCAGCGTTTTCTGTGTAATCAGTTGCAATTTCGATTGCCGGAACTTCTTCTGTTTCCTCCACATCTGTGTAATCAGTTGCAATTTCGATTGCCTGAACTTCTTCGGTT
>Ga0066605_10001809_pt1 | contig 14014 bp, 8 predicted proteins | sample SaaInlLV_DNA_10m_FD_60385 | JGI IMG/M metagenome (GOLD analysis project Ga0066605, IMG submission 60385) | Marine microbial communities from expanding oxygen minimum zones in the Saanich Inlet - SI075_LV_DNA_10m | ecosystem: Environmental > Aquatic > Marine > Unclassified | place: British... | reverse complement strand
CCTGAAAGTGGCGTTTGATAACTTAGAATTTGCGAGTAGTAAAGCAATTATTCTTTCTGCGTCAAAACCGTCACTTGATGAATTATCAAAAGTGATGCTGGAAAATGAAAGTTTCAACTTACTAATCAGCGGTCACACCGATAATGTTGGTAAAGCACAAACAAATCTGAACTTATCTAAAAGAAGAGCTCAAGCTGTGGAAGCTTACCTAACGGATAAGGGCGTAGATAAAGCAAGAATGACTGTTAAATACTTCGGGGAAACTTCACCGATTGCCGACAATAAGACAGCTGAAGGACGTCAGAAAAACAGACGTGTTGAAATGAAAATTACATTTGAGTAATTAAACAATAATTATATCAGAGCCAGGTAAGCATGCTTACTTGGCTTTTTTATGTAAATATATTTGGTTTGAACCAGTACCGAAAAGGTACTTTAATTACAAAAATTAAAAGAAGAGAGACTATATTCGTAACTTAAAATATTCGTTAAACGTGAAATACCCAAAACCCAGCCTATTAATACTATATGGAAGCCTGGCGACTATGGCCTTCGGTTTTTTGTGCACTTTTTTTGTTCACCTTTTCATTACAAAGGTTGAATCCTATTTGTTTTTCACTATCCCCTTTCTCGGAGGAACTTTTGTTTTCTTTATTTTCAATTTCTTACTAAAGAAATTTATTCAGCATCGACTCGCAATTATATATCGTTCTATTCAAACAAAACAGGAACATATCAATGCGCCCTATCTAGATGAATCATTAGATGAGATGATTGAAAATGCTGAAGAAAAAATAGAACAATGGAAAGATTTTCAAACCAAGGAAATATCTAAGCTAAAAGACCAAGAGGTATTTAGAAGAGAGTTTCTAGGAAACCTTGCTCATGAATTAAAAACACCGCTTTTTTCAATACAAGGTTACATATTAACTTTACTTGAAGGTGGTTTAGAGGATGATGAAATCAATCAAAAATTTTTAGAGCGTGCAGCTGTCGCTACAGATAGAATCGTAGGCATATTAGATGATCTTGATCGAATAACGAAAATGGAAGCTGAAAAGTTTCAGCTCGAAATGGTTTCCTTCGACCTAGTCCTGCTCGTTAAAGAATCTTTAGAATCTCTAGAACTTATCGCCGATAAAAAGCATATCACATTCGAGATTGATTGTCAAGAAGAAGAAACTTTTGTAACCGCTGACCGTAAAAAAATAGGTCAAGTGCTCACTAATTTAATACGAAATTCGATTGCTTATGGTGTCGAAGATGGCAATACAAAAATCACCATATTCACCATTGATGAATTAACTACGATTCAAATTGCTGACAACGGAATTGGCATTGAAGAATCAGAGCATATTCGCTTGTTTGAACGCTTTTACAGGGTGGAAAAAAGTCGAACTCGGCACAAAGGGGGATCAGGCCTCGGCTTGGCCATTGTCAAACATATTATTGATGCCCATAATCAAAAAATTTCTGTCCAAAGTACTCCGGGAATTGGCAGTCAATTTCACTTTAGTTTAGATAAAAGTTAAAGTTTTCTCCTAGTATCCAAATGATGTTGTACCTTTGCCGAAATTTTTGGAAGAGATACGTTTAATTTAACATCGTTTTAACTATGAAAATACTTAAAATTCAAGCACTTAGAGGTCCAAATATCTGGAGCATAAGAAGAACAAAATTAATTCAAATGCGACTCGACTTGGAGGAGCTAGAGCAAAGTCCAACGGATAAAATCGAGGGATTCAGAGAAAGACTAGAGGAGTTACTCCCTACTTTAATTGAGCACCGTTGTTCTGAAGGCTGTCATGGTGGATTTTTTCAACGTGTTGATCGCGGAACTTGGATGGGGCACGTCATCGAACACATCGCTCTTGAAATCCAGACTTTAGCTGGTATGGATGTTGGATTTGGTAGAACAAGAGAAACAAAAACCCCTGGAATCTACAATGTTGTTTTCAACTATTTAGAAGAAAAGGTAGGCGTTTATTCTGCAAAAGCGGCAGTGAGAATAGCAGAAGCTTTGATTTCCGGTGAAGTTTATGATTTAGCGGAGGATATTCAGAATATGAAAGAAATTCGAGAAGATGTGCGGCTTGGACCAAGTACAGGAAGTATTGTGGATGAGGCTGTTTCTCGAGATATACCATTCTTAAGATTAGGGAGGAATTCACTGATACAGCTCGGAGCTGGGGTGAACCAAATGAGGTTTCAAGCAACCATAACATGTAAAACAAGTAATATTGCAGTAGATATTGCTTGTAATAAAGAGCAGACCAAAAAAATGCTTGATGAAGCATCAATACCCGTAGCAAAAGGAGACATCTGTTATGATACTGAAGATTTAGAAGAGACAATAGCAGACATCGGTTATCCAATCGTAATCAAACCTCTTGACGGAAATCACGGTAAAGGAGCTTCAATCAATGTAACAAATTGGGACGATGCGGTAAAGGGCTTGAAACATGCCAAAGAATATTCAAGACGCGTTATTGTTGAAAAATTCATTACTGGGTTTGACTTTAGAATCCTTGTAATCAACAATGAAGTAATTGCGGCAGCTCAGCGCGTACCTGCGCACGTAATTGGCAATGGTAAAAACACAATACAAGAGCTTATAGACATCACGAATGAAGACCCAAGAAGAGGTTATGGTCATGAAAATGTACTAACCGAAATCACTGTAGATCATTCTACAGAAAGACTTATTGATAATGCTGGATATACGCTTGAGACCATACTTAGCGATAAGGAAACGCTTTATCTAAAATCTACAGCAAATCTAAGTACAGGTGGAACTTCTGTTGATGTAACAGATTTAATGCATCCCGAAAACGTTTTTATTGCTGAAAGAATCTCAAGAGTCATTGGATTAGACATTTGTGGTATTGATATTATGGCACCAAATCTTACGCAGTCCTTAAAGGAGAATGGTGGAGTTATCCTCGAGGTGAACGCGGCTCCTGGATTTAGAATGCACCTTGCTCCCTCCGAAGGACTCCCTAGGAATGTTGCGGCTCCGGTAATCGATATGCTTTACCCTCCTGGGAAACCATCAAGAATTCCTATAATTTCTGTCACCGGTACAAACGGCAAGACGACGACAACAAGATTAATTGCGCATATCGTAAAAAACAATAATTACAAGGTTGGCTTTACGACCTCTGATGGTATCTACATCCAGAATCATATGATGGAAAAAGGAGATACTACAGGTCCTATCAGTGCTGAATACGTTTTAAAGGATCCCAATGTAGAATTTGCTGTGCTTGAAACAGCTCGGGGTGGTATTCTAAGATCAGGTTTAGGATACAAAGTTTGCGATATTGGCGTGGTCACAAATATTCAAGAAGACCATTTAGGGCTCAGTGATATTCATGACCTCAAAGACTTATCTCGTGTGAAGTCTGTCGTTGTTGAAAGTGTTAAAAAAGATGGTTGGGCCGTTTTAAACGGAGAAGACGAACATTGTCTTGAAATCGCAAAATCACTTTCATGTAACGTGGCACTTTTTAGCCTAGATGAAAACTGCCCTGCTATTCTTGAGCATTGTGCAGAAGGAGGTATTGCCGCTATCTATGAAAATGGATTTATTACCATTAAAAAAGGGGACTGGAAGATTAGAGTAGAAAGAGCATCTCACATTCCACTCACCATGAATGGTAAAGCAAAATTCATGATCGCCAATGTACTGGCCGCAACACTTTCAGCTTATCTCTATGGATTTAAGACAGAGGGGATAAAATTATCACTTGCGACCTTTATTCCAAGTGCTGCCCAGACACCGGGAAGGATGAATGTATTTGAATTTTCAAAATTCAAGGTCCTTATCGACTTTGCTCATAATCCTACAAGCTATAGAGGTATTGAGGATTACCTGGGTAGTATTGACGCGACCAGAAAAATTGGTATTATATCGGGCGTAGGTGATCGCAGAGATAAAGACATTAAAGAGTGTGCAGTAATCGCTGCAAGAATGTTTGATCATGTCATTATAAGACAAGAAAAACACCTTCGTGGTAGAACCGAAAGCGAAATTATCAACTTGATTTTGGATGGACTTCAAGAAGGAGATGCATCCGTAACTCACGAGGTCGTTTCTTTGGAGGTAGAAGCTATTAAACATGCGATTTCTCTTGCAGAGGAAGGTACTTACATTGTGGCACTAAGTGACGTGATTGATAATGCTATTGATATTGTTCAAAACTACCTTGATGCTGAAATCGAAAATACTGAAGCAGAAGAGATGAAAGTTTAAAGAACTGAAAGAATTACTTTAAAACCCTTTTGGACTTCAAGTAATTCGGACAATAATTAATATATTTATAGGGAAAGAAAATTATTGTTGATAACATATTTTGATTACAGGATGGAACCTTCGATTTTTAATCAAAAACATTCAACAAACAAATTGCTAATATACAGCAGTTTAAATTGAAAAAACCTTAACTATACCTAATTATGAAGAACTTTTTACTCCTAATCCTAGTCAGCTTTGGATTTTTACACTCCAACGCACAATCACCTTGCACCGATGGAAGATACGCAAGTGATGTCTTTAGTGACGTAACCTTAACCTCTGACATTGAATTTGGTCAAAATGCCACTTGGACAGGTGGACAATATGCCTTAAAGTTGGACTTTTATGAGCCAGAAGGTGATACCGAAACAGAAAGACCGCTGTTAATTTGGGTTCATGGTGGTAGTTTTATTGGCGGGGATAAAACTGACTTCGATATGGTTACGTTTTCAGAGCGTTTTGCTAAAAAAGGATATGCATGTGCTTCGATTAACTATCGTTTAGGATTTTTCCCTATTGATTCTGCAAATGCAGTTAAAGCCGTGGTTCGTGCAACTCAAGATCTAAGAGCGGCGATACGATACTTCTACAAGGATAAACAAACCAATAATCAATATAAAATTGATACCAATAGAATTTTTATCGGAGGCAGCTCGGCAGGCGCCATAACCGCACTTCATGTTGGTTACCTTGATGATGCATGCGAAATTGAAGATTACCTCGATGGACCAACCATAGACGCTTTAGGTGGAATTGAAGGGACAAGTGGGAATCCTGGTTATTCTTCCAATGTTCAAGGTGTAATCAATGGCTGTGGAGCTCTAGCTAGGTATAGTTGGATGGAAGCAGGTGATATTCCACTTTGTTCATTTCATGGAACTGCGGATGGTGTTGTAACCTACAACCGAGGCATAGTAAATCCTGGAATTCCCTTGATGTATCTGGATGGAAGCAGAATGCTCCACGAGCGAGCTTGTGCTTTGGGTGTTGAAGAATACTTTTACACCTACGAAGGAGCTGGACATGTTCCTTATGCAAGTGATGCTGCATTGATGAATCTCACTGTTAACTTCATTCGAGATTTCTTGGTACTTCAACTTGGTTGCAGTGAAACACCACTTCAACCGGAAAATGAACCAAGTGAAGAAGCTATCCTATATGCGATTGATGACTGTGATGGAAATCCTGTTGATGAAATTTGTGCCTCCGCAGAGATTGTTCAAATCAATGAAGCAGATTTTACTATTTATCCTAATCCTTCAAATGGAGACTTAACTGTTGATGCAGCTTATCAGTTTAGTACTATTAGAATCTTTAACCTTCAAGGGCAAATTCTCAAAGTACAAGAAACGTCAACAAGTGGAATGAACCTTGACTTGTCGGTATTTGAAAATGGCAGCTATCTTATTCAACTTGAATCGAATAATGGAATGGTATCGAAAACACTAAAATTCCAATTGATAAAATAAACGAATGACAATTAGGTCATCATTAGTCGCACTTTTTAGTGCTATTGGCCTTGTTTCGATATGCCAAACGTACACTGAAGGGTTTAACGATTTAAGTAATTTAAATGATTGGTATTTCTTAAACAATAGTGAAGCGCCTAATCTGACTTGGGAACAAGGAAATACATTAAATATTACCGCTCACAATGGTGACCCACAAACCTTTCTTGGGGTTGGATACGAAAGTTCTAGTTCAGAGACTCCTGCGATTATTAGTAATTGGGCCGTCTCTCCATCTCGTACTTTTAATAATGGTGACATTCTCACATTTTATTCCAAAAGAAAAGAATTTACGCCAGTTTTTCCTGATAGATTAGAGGTGAGATTTAGCGCTGAGGGCAATTCAATTTACACAGGTTTTTCACCCGAAGATGTCGGAGATTTTAACAGTCTTCTATTAAGTATAAATCCCGATTTAACTGCAAATGGATATCCCGATACTTGGACACAATATACAATTGTAATTTCCGGTCTTCCAGGACCCATAAACGGAAGGATCGCTTTTAGATATTACGTAACAGAAGGTGGTCCTAATGGAAGTAATTCAAACTACATTGGTATTGATTCCTTCACTTATTATTCATCTTTACCAGAAAGCATTAACGATGACTGCGAAACGGCAGAAATACTGAATCATGATAGCTCATGTTCCCCCGTATCAGGCAGCTTAATCGTTGCTTCATCCTCCTTGCCTGCATGCGACGGAACAGCAAATAATGATGTATGGTATCAATTTACTGCAAATACAAATGCCGCAAGTATTGAAGTAGCCGCATCTCCTGAAATGGATGCCGTAGTTGAAATATATGCGGGAAACTGTACGAACTTGAGCTCATTAACGTGCATAAATACGAGTTACGATGGGGGGACGGAAGCCACAACTGTAAGTGATCTCATCATTGGAAATGATTATTTCATTCGTGTCTTTGATTGGCATAATTGGGTGCCAAATACTTTAGATTTTACAATCTGTCTTGAATCCTTTGAGCAATGTAGTATATCACCAGGAATAAATAGCACTTCGGAATATGAGGTTTGTGGGACTGATTCAAATGGTGGATGCTATGCACAACAGCCGGAATATCAAGATGTAGTCTGCTATGAAAGCGTATATGGATCAATATGGGTTGAAAACGGATTAAAAGACTACGATTGGTACCGCTTTTCTATCAATGCATCTGGCATTTTTAATTTTAATATCAACTCTGAATTCCCGGTGACCTTGGAGATTTTTAACATAGGAAACTGCAACATCCCTCAGCTCCTCCAATCACAAGGTTTTAATTCATGTGAACAAGGTTTATTCTCTGGTAATGTACCTGAAGGAACCTATGCCCTAGTTGTTTCAGCCACATCAAATATCCCAATATCCTGTTCGGATCTCAATCATTATGAGGTTAGTTTTAATTTGCCACTAAGCGATGTTTCGCTGAACAGCGATTCAGATTCTTTGTTCTTTTGTGAAGGAACTCCATTTTACCTCAGTTCCAATCAAAATGAGGGTGACTTTCTCTGGTTTTTAAATAATGAACTTATTTCAACGCTTGATAGCGCGCTTATAAATTCGGCTGGATTCGCCTTTCTGAATTACACAAATAGCAATGGCTGTGCTTCAAATTATTCGGATACTGTAACTGTTGTTTTTAACCCTACAAATGATGCTTCGTTCAGTTATGAAAGCGATGTGATATGTGTTGGTGATGCTATAATCGAGAATAACAACGATGAAGAGGGTGTCTATATTGTAGAATCAGGTTTGTCCATAGATCTCGCTTCAGGCGCCATTAATGCCAATGAATCAAGTCTTGGAAACTATATTGTCATACATGAAACGTTTGGCAACTGTCCAGATACGGCTGAAACATTGGTTACGATTGGGAGCTATCAAGACCTCTTATTTCAACTTCCTACCGATGTCATTTGTGATACTGCAAATAATATTTCGTTAATTGCAGAACCCGAAGGGGGGGTATATTCAGGAGCAGGTGTTGAGCAAGACATGTTTTTTCCTAGTCTTTCTGGTATTGGAACTCAAACCATCACATATTCATACGATAATTCAGGCTGCATATCAGAGACCTCTCAAAATATCTTAGTTGAAAACTGTGCTTCTTTGGATGAAATACTCCTCAATTCCGAAGTTTGGCCCAACCCTTTTCACGATGCCCTTCAAATTCGTACTATTCCTCAAACCAAATACTCTCTTCATACGCTCCACGGAAAAATTTTAGCGAAGGGAGTCACGAAACAAGAGTACACAACAATTCACAATCTGAATCAAATGAATTCAGGAATGTACTTTTTACAATTAGAAGAAGGTCAAAAAGTCAAAAACTTTTCTATTTGGAAACAATGATTTTATAAAATCAACTTTATTGCTTAAATTTCAAAAAAACGAAACATGAAACCAGTATTTACAGCACTTTTTCTTTTTATTTCTTACCTCGCTTTTGGACAAACTTGGAGTGGCGAAGTCGCAAGTATATTTTATGAAAAATGTGCAAAATGTCATCATCAAGGAGGAGGAGGACCTTTTCCTCTTGTTGAATATAATGATGTTTCGGCTGTAGGTTCATCTATATACGATGCTGTTTATCAAGACGAGATGCCGCCTTGGCCACCGAATGATCCATCTGCAGAATTTTTACACGATCGCACTTTGAGTAATTCAGAAAAAACAACGATTTTAGACTGGTTGACTTCTGGGTATCCTGAAGGACCAACTGCAGAGACTCCGCCGCCGCCAATATTTAATGTGGGGAGTATTCTTGGTGACGGTGATTTACAAGTTCAAATCCCAACCTACGCTAGTAAAGCTATTGCAAATGATGATTATGTATGTTTCTCCTTACCAACAAACCTGACCGAAGAACGCATAATTAAAGCAGTTGAGGTCATCCCTGGTAACCCCGAGATTGTGCATCATGTATTAGTATATATTGATCAAAATGGAACAGAATCTACAGATACAACAGGTGGCGATTGTGCGAGTCCCTCAAGTTTCAACACCAAACTTGTTGGAGGATTTACACCTGGCTCCACACCCATAGTTTTTCCAAACCAAGAACCTGTTAAACTCGGTGTAAAGGTAAATGCAGGAGCAAAGGTATACTTGAATATGCACTACCCTATTGGCAGCTATGGTCTTGAGGATAGTACAAAAGTTATTTTTCACTTTTACCCACCCGAAGAGACTGATGTGCGTGAGGTCATTTCAGAACCTCTCTTGATTAATTATTCTTTTAACCTTCCTGCCAACCAAGTTACAAATGTAGGCGCTGTTTACCCAAGTTCGGGGACAACCCAAACGGATTACTCCTTGTTTTCGATTTTCCCTCATATGCATCTTATTGGTAAAGAAATAGGTGCATACGGTATAAAGCCTGGACAAGATACTGTACGTTTAATTCACATACCCCATTGGGATTTTGACTGGCAAGATTTTTACAAATTCAAATACCTACAAAAGCTTCCTGCAGGTTCTAAATTAAGAGCCTACGGAAAGTTTGACAACACGGCATCGAATATTCATAATCCTTTTTCACCACCGCAATCCATTCAGTTTGGTTTAAATACAACCGATGAGATGTTTGTAACCTATCTCCAGTATTTACCTTATGAAGAAGGAGACGAAAACTATGACTTATCTGAACTCAGCACCGTTGGTTTAAATGAGATTATTGAAAATGATGAAACTCAAATAACGGCCTTTCCTAATCCTTTTTTCGAAGAAGGAATTCAGCTGGTTTTCAATGATAAATCTCAGTACATTTCGGTTATCATATATGACGCTATGGGTAAAGAAATGGTGCAATTTAAGAATCTGAAAAACAATAAATTATTTTGGAATGGACAGAGTAATGGCGCAAGCGTAAGACCCGGAATATATTATGTTTCCGCCAACGTAAACGGACGCTTCTTAAATAAAAGAATAATCAAAACAGAATAGTTTGAGTGGTTGTAGAGATTTTTGTATTTTTGGCTTCGCTAAAAGTAAAATGGTCTCGTGGCCGAGTGGCTTAGGCACCGGTCTGCAAAACCGGTTACAGCGGTTCGAATCCGCTCGAGACCTCAAAACCCAGTTAAACTGGGTTTTTTTGTACACTATAATTCATGATATAATTACGCGTAAATTCTATATATTAGAGGTATGAAATATACGCTACTAATACTAAGTCTTTTTTATATCTCTTTTGGCTTCGCTCAAAAACTGATTAGTCCTTTCTCGGGGTCGTATCATTTAGATGTTGATGCCACGAACCAAATCATGATAGCCAAAGGCATAAATTCTGCCGATGAAGTAATCCCTGATGATGTTCGCAAACTAATGGAGGGTATCACATTGAAAATCAAAAAAGAATCCATCACAATGACCATGATGGGACAAGAAAGGGAAATGCGCTTTTCGGATAGAGCCTCTGTAAAAGACAATGGCATTTGTGATCTCGTTTTAATTCAAGATAAAGACCAAGAAAGCACAAATACTAAAGAAAAATATCTGACCTTAGTTATCCTGGATCAGGGTAAAATTCAACTCAAATCTGAAGATGAAAACTCAGACATGGACAACTTTGTCTGGGTTAAAATTGAATAGCATTAATCTGCAAAAACCGCAGCAGAAGCCTGAGCTGTTGCCATCAAAGTCAAATCGTTAATATTGACATGTGCGGGACGTGTACAGATAAACCAAAGCGTCTCTGCAATATCTTTGGCTACAAGAGGATCATAACCCGAATAAACCGACTTCGCCTTTTCAGTATCCCCTTTAAAACGAACGATTGAAAATTCAGTTTCAGCGGCTCCTGGCGCTAAGTTTGTCACTTTGATTTTATGATCGACGAGGTCAATTCGCATAGCTCGAGACAGTGCATCTACAGCATGCTTTGTAGCACAATAAACGTTTCCTCCGGGATAAACCTCTTTCCCGGCAATACTTGCCACATTTACAATATGCCCCGATCCATTTTCTTTCAAAATTGGAATAATTCGTTTGGAGACGTACAAAAGTCCCTTGACATTTGTATCTACCATACGGTCCCAATCGTCAATTAAACCTTGGTCAATGGCACCCTTTCCAACAGCAAGTCCAGCATTATTGATCACAATCGAAAGATTCTTAGTTACATGACTTGGTAGTGAATCAACCCCAGCTGAAACAGCTTTTTGATCACGAACATCTGCAACTAAAATATGGGCTTCTACTTTTCTTGGTAGAGCCTGAACAAGCGATTCTAACTTGTCCTTTCTTCTTGCCATTAGCACTAGACCAAAGCCTTTATCTGCAAATAATCTAGCGGTAGCTTCTCCGAACCCAGAACTGGCGCCCGTTATAAAAATGAATTTAGCCATAGGTATGATTTGTTTTTTTTGAGCCCCTTTGGGAATCTTTGAGTATCTAGAAGAATCATTAATGCCATCCATAAAAAAGGCATTACGGGAATTTTATAGCGGACCAACGCACCAGTAATTGGAGTAGTTAAACCTATGACAATAAAAACGACAAAGGTGAAAATTAAACAAAGTACAAAGAAATTGAGTTCTTTTGAATTCAATTTTTTTCGCCAAATCAAACAAAATATAGCGAATGCTATGAGAACCAAGTTTTCAATTAATGGCGGGATAAAGAGTAAACTATTCACTTCACTTAGCCAAGGCTTTGTAAAAACATTAAGAAGCGCTTCTGGAACAGCACGAATGAGCGACCATAAAGTAGGCGCGAGATAGTCCATCTGAAATGCACTATTCACCTCATAAAAGTGCGCAAGATTAATAAAGTCTCTTTGCTTGTCAACAATGAGATGAATAAAACTGTATTTCGGAAATATTGCACCTAGTCCAAGAGCAAGGATCAAAAACAAACCAAAAACACTGGCATAACTCAAAAAAACTTTTTTCCAATTTCTTGAAATATAGTAAGCGATACATACCGGCAAGAAAGCCGCAAAAATGTATAACTTCATGACTATTAATATCCCTGAAGACAAGATCAAGATAAATACGCTTTTATTACGCCTTTCACCTATTGATAGTTGATAGAAATGATAAACAAACGTTCCCAATCCAAATAATAATATGGATTCTTTAAAAATACCTGAACTCCAGAATATTACAGAAGGAAGCAGGAATATAACAACATAACTTTTCAATTTAGATCTTGAGATGGCATAAAAAACTTTTGCGAGCTGTAGACTGCCCATAAATGCAATAAAATTGAAGCATAATGAATGTATATGGTAGTTCCCCATTGAGAACAAACGAAATACAGCATTTAATCGGATAATGAGTCGGTTATCGTTGAACAATCCATTATCATAGGACCTAACCCAATTTGACATATTATTGAAATAATTTGTATTGAAATATTCTGTATTACAATCGATACCAAGAAGCATTTGAAAAAAATCAATAGGATGACTCCAGAAAGCTTTTGCCATGTAATAACTATCATCAAAATATTTGAATGTATCCGCCTCTGCCCGATTAGGATAATATTCTGAATAGAGATAAAAAACAACTATACCTGACGCTGCTCTTATACAAAACGCAAGCTGCAGGGAACGACGCGTAAATGGTGTTAAAGAAAAAAAAGAGTGCCTTGAAATTATAAGTATTATCCCAATAAAAACGAGCAACGGATATATCGTATTGAGAAGCATCATCAAACAAAAATACAAGTTTTGAAGTCAGAATTTCCTCGAAATGACATTTTATTACCAAGAACACAGACAAAGTGTCATATTTTTCAGAATGGCATACCAATTGCGAAAGCATATGAAAATAAAATTATGAAAACTGGAAATATAAATGTGCAAACGGAAAACATCTTTCCGATTATCAAAAAGTTTCTCTATTCCGACCATGAGATTTTTCTTCGTGAATTAGTATCTAATGCAGTAGATGCATCTCAAAAACTGAAATTCCTTTCCTCGAATGGAGAGTTCAAAGGAGAATTAGGAGATCTTCAAGTTGAGGTTGTCCTTGATGAAAAAAATAAAACCATTACGATTAAAGATAATGGTATTGGCATGACAGCTGATGAAATTGATAAATACATCAATCAAATTGCTTTTTCAGGAGCAGAGGAATTCGTAAAAAAGTATGAAGGCAAAGAAGGTGCTGAGCAAATCATTGGTCACTTTGGGCTTGGTTTCTACTCTGCATTTATGGTTGCAGATAAAGTGCAAATAAAAACCCTCTCAAGACACGACGGTTCACAGGCTATTCAATGGGAATCAAATGGAGACCCTGAATATACTATAACAGATATCGACAAAAAAGATAGAGGGACTGAGATTGTTCTTCATATTACCGAGGAATCAAAAGAATTCCTTGAAAAAGAAAGAATAGCAGGTATCCTTAATAAATATTGTAAGTTCTTACCAACATCCATCTTATTTGGAACAAAAACAGAATATATTGATTCCCCTGAAGGAGAAAAAGAGGAGGATGGCAAACTTAAAAGAGTAGCTGTAGAAGTACCAAACTTCATCAATAACCCAACTCCAGCGTGGACAAAAAAACCGAAAGACCTAAAAGATGAAGAGTATAAATCTTTTTACAAGGAACTTTACCCATCTACTTTTGATGACCCATTGTTCCATATTCACCTTAATGTTGATTATCCATTTAATCTGACAGGTATCCTCTACTTTCCAAAAATAAAGGAGAATGTAGAAGTACAGCGCAATAAAATTAATCTCTACTCAAATCAGGTGTTCATAACGGATAGCGTGGAAGAGATTGTTCCCGAATTTTTAACTCTTTTACATGGTGTAATCGATTCTCCTGACATTCCATTAAATGTTTCAAGATCTTATTTACAGAGTGATAGTAATGTGAAAAAAATATCTTCACACATCACCAAAAAAGTAGCGGATAAACTTGCGGGAATGTTTAAAAAAGACCGGAAAGATTTCGAAGAGAAATGGAGTGACCTTCAAATATTCGTGCAATACGGGATGCTTTCCGACGATAAATTTGCGGATAAGGCGAAAGGTTTTTGTTTGGTAAAAAACACAGATAATGCTTGCTTTACCATTGATGAATACAAAGAAAAAATTGCAGCACTTCAGACAGATAAAGATGGAAAAACGGTTTGTCTTTACACGAACAATCCTGAAGAGCAATTTTCATTTGTAAAGAAAGCCAAAGACAGAGGATACGATGTATTACATCTTGATGGTCCATTAATGTCACATTGGATTCAAAA
>Ga0066605_10001796_pt1 | contig 14077 bp, 4 predicted proteins | sample SaaInlLV_DNA_10m_FD_60385 | JGI IMG/M metagenome (GOLD analysis project Ga0066605, IMG submission 60385) | Marine microbial communities from expanding oxygen minimum zones in the Saanich Inlet - SI075_LV_DNA_10m | ecosystem: Environmental > Aquatic > Marine > Unclassified | place: British... | reverse complement strand
AGCCGATCAATCGCCAAACACAAGAAATGTTAAAGGCAAAGTCAACGGGATTATGGCTTATCAAGGCATGGGACCCTCACCAGAATCGATTCAAGGCAAAGGTTGGGTGAATATTGTCCCGGCAGCGATTATGGATTTGCCCGCTTTCACACAGATGTTCGCCCTGATCAATTTTCGCCCGGTGCGAAATACAGCCTTCAACTATGCGTTCGGAGAGTTCGGGATTAACAAGGGGCGGTTTGAGTTTTCTCGCATCGAACTCAGAGGAGACGCACTCGGACTCGATGGCAAAGGAGTCGTTGGATTCAGCGCAGGCAGCCAGTCCCTCATCGACTTAACCTTTGACTCGCGGACAAATAATCAAGTTCCTGTGATCGGCAAAATCATCGATGGTCTCGGAAGTAAGTGGATCAGGGTCCAAGTCACCGGAACAGTTGAAAACCCAAAACCAGAAATAAAAACCAGAATTGGTCCTCTCGATGACATTTTTCGTGAATTCAATAATAATATGGAGAGAGGACAAAATATTCGACCACCACTCCGCTTCGGTGCTGCGAAAGAGAAGAATGGTTTTTGAGTCACGTTCTCGAGCAGAGCGAATTCCGATGCTCATCAATATTATCATAAGAGAACAAGTTCACCGCAGAGGCACGGAGAGAAAGGTCGGCAATCAACTGATTGAATCAATTTGAATCGAACTCATCATGCTCGACATCGCACAAATAATATCGAAAAACATGGCTAGCTTCGCATCGTTTTTCATTCCTCCGTGTCTCAGCATCTCTGTGGTTAATAAAATACGATGAATACCATCTACAAAAATTAGTCGAAGAAACAATCATAAGTGAATCTTGTTCATTCTTATCCGTTCTCCCCTTTAAACTTTCGGTTTTCTGTTTCTCTTCTTAGACTCTAGGGAGAAGTCAGTGACACCTTTGAATAACGGGAAATTTTGTTGGCGGATTCATTTGAACTGAATGGAGTAGAGATAGCGAACACCTTTGCAGAAGCATTCGCAATGAAGGGATCGCGTATCATTATTACCGCAGCCAATGAGAAATGGGCTGGCATCGCTGCAATGGAGATGTCTGGATATGCAACGAGCGTGATTGCCTGCGATGCAGAAGTTGCTGTTGAACGAACACTTGAAGCTGATGAAACACCTGACGGTCGTGTTGGTGTCTCTGTGCTGGCGTTTGGTTTTGATCGAGATTCGTTAGCCAATGCCATTCAAGGTCGTGTCGGTCAATGTGTTTTGACGACCCCCACAACTGCCTGCTTCAACGGGATTGAAGATTGTCCGAAAGACAAACGTATCCAAATAGGCGGAGCGATTCGCTTCTTCGGGGATGGATTACAGTTTTCTAAGAAACTGGGAACACGTCGATTTTGGAGATTGCCGGTCATGGATGGGGAGTTTCTGTGCGAAGACCGTTTCGGCACTGTCACCGGAGTTGGCGGGGGCAACCTCATTATTTGCGGAACAACTCAAGCACAAACACTTAATGCCACAGAAGCTGCCGTAGCTGCTATGCAAGAAGTTCCGGATATCATCCTCCCGTTTCCTGGTGGAATTGTACGATCCGGAAGTAAAGTCGGCTCTCAATACAAGAAGTTGAAAGCAAGTACAAACGAAGCTTATTGTCCGACTGTGCGACCGCTGGCAGAATCCGATATCCCAGATGGCTGCAATGCTGTTTACGAAATCGTGATCGACGGATTAAGCCCTGAAGCGGTCCAGGCTGCGATGAAAGCTGGTCTGCACGCCGCTGCCGGTTCTGAAGGAATTCTAAAAATCACCGCTGGGAATTATGGTGGCAAGCTTGGCAAACATCATTTTTATCTGCGTGAACTCCTGTAAATTTCCAATCGGTAATTTAATACGATATAATTTGAAATGACAAACTCGCCTACGGACAATGGTCCAAATGTTGCTTCACTTGTTGGGTGGTACGCTTTCTTCACTCTGTTGACGTTTGTCTGTGTGATCACGGCAAAACTGATCAACACTGGTCCATTAAGTAGCGCCAACGATCGGTCCCGGTGGTGTACCGTTTATTCCCTGATTGAAGAGAACACTTACCAGATCGACGAGATTCGCCAAAGAAGTGGCTGGGATACCATTGATCTAGTTCGGCATAACGATCACTTCTATTCAACAAAGCCTCCTCTCTTACCGCGAATCGTGGCAGAGTATTACCGAGTCATCAAATTAGCGACCGGTTTGAATCTGACTGACAATACTGATTCTGTGACCAATATCATTCTGTTCTTAATCAACATCATCCCGATGGCGATTGCGATGTGGCTGATGTTCAAGCTGATTCGCAGGTATTGCACAAATACGTTTGGGCAATTTTTCTTAATCACTGCCACCTGCTGGGGAACATTGCTGGTTCCGTTTCTTGCGGTATTTAATAATCACACGATTGGTACCACATTTATTATCTATTCGCTTTATCTTGCAATCACAATCGTCGCAGAGGAGAAAAAATGTTGGTGGCGGTTTGCAATTTGTGGACTGTGTGCAGCGTTTGGAGTCTGTAATGAATTGCCTGCTGCTGCGTATGGTCTTGCGTTGTTCTTTATTTTGTTGAAGACTGATCCGAAGCGAACATTGCTAGCTTTTGTTCCGATGGCATTGATTCCGTTAGGAGGGTTTTTCCTCACGAATTATCATGCTACGGGGGGATGGAAACCATTCTATCTTTACTATGGGACAGAGAAATACCGTTTTGTTTTTGATGGGAAACCAAGTTATTGGCTCGATCCTCAAGGAGTTGATCAGGCAAAAGATTCATTTGCGGTTTACTTTATGCACTGCATGGTTGGGCATCACGGAATTTTCTCTTTGACACCGATCTTCCTAATCACGCTCGTGAGTTGGTTGACTCCGAATTTATGGTGGAAGTCGAAGTTGAAACCTTTTCACATTCTTGGAATCTTACTTTCAATCATTGTCATTGCGTTCTATATGACGAAGACAGAGAACTACAATTACGGAGGAGTCAGCGTCGCACTACGTTGGACACTTTGGCTGACACCGTTTTGGTTGCTCATCATGCTTCCAATCATAGACCGCTTTGGGAACAGTCTTTTTCTGCGGATGCCTGCAATCTTACTTCTTTCAATATCACTCTTTTCTGCGTGGTACCCAGCGAACGCTCCCTGGACACAACCATGGATTTTCAAAGTCATGGAAAACATGGAAACCCAGGACAAAAAGAAATGGATTGACTATTCCACCCCTCGTCCAAAATTTGATCGCAAAGTCTATTCATGGATCGGAGCACTCCCCGAAGGTGATTTACAGCCCGATTACTGGATTGAGATAGTGACCCAAAATAGTGATGGGACAACTGGTTTCATTCGTTTGGAAGACGCAGGACCAACGGAAAATGATGTACGCAAACTCATCGTGACAAGAAATGAATCAGCTAAAGTCTACTTGTTCGATGGTCGTAGAATGGAGAAAGGAAGTCCACCTGCGGGATACATTTCTAATGAGGACGGAACTGAAGTCACCAGGCAAGAGCTTGACTTCTTCCGAGGTGTCCCCAAACGCAGAGCTTATGGCAGTTCTCGAATTCGATACGTTGGAACGGGAATTCGCAAAGACGCCTTCAAAGCACATGTGGGTTATACTTACGTTGAAGTTCCAGATGAAGAAGGGAAAAGAAATCGGTATCAGCGTGACGTCTGGTTTAGTGAAGAAGTCCCCTTTGGTTTCTTTCAATTCGAAGATAAAGTGACTGACCTCGAAACGAAGTCTCTGTTGAGTCAACAGAATTGGAAACTCAAAGCAGCCGGAAAATTCCTTCCACGCATTGAAACTTTCTCCCAATAAAAGACATCATTTGCTGTTTTTCATGTTGTTTCTTGAGAGACAACCCGTTTCAAAGCTGTCAACATAGGATTTTTGCCCACAAGATGTGGGCAACTAAACTTTGAATTCTCAATCACAAATTTTTCGCAAACGATTCCTTAGTTCGTGTCGTATTTCTTGAAATCTCATGACAGATGATCCCGACTCACTTGAAGGCGGCACGGAAGCTGACCTCTTTGGTCTCCCTCAGCGAGACGAATCGAGTGCGCGCGATCCTCTGGAAGAGGTTGCTAGCCTTTACCTGGATAAACTGCGCCAAGGGGACACGATTGACCTTGATGAATTCGTCAACGGTTATCCTAAAATTGCTGATGACTTGAAAGATTTCCTTTCTTTAGTCGGCGCTATGGAGGACTGGAAAGCGGAGAAAGAATTAGAGGTCGTTAAAACTCCGATGCCGGACGAGTTTGACATTCAGCAACTCGGAGATTGTAAAATCTTGCGGGAAATCGCTCGCGGTGGAATGGGAGTCATCTTCGAAGCGGAACAACAACCGATCGGGCGCCGCGTTGCTGTAAAGTTACTCCCCTGGAAGTTCGGAACAGATTCTAAATGGAGTAAGCAGTTTCATCGTGAAGCCCGCATCGCTGCCCGGTTACAGCATCCTAACATCGTGCCTGTCTATAACTTTGGGGAACAGGATGGTCGATTCTTCTATGTGATGCCGTTAATTGAAGGCGTCGGATTTGATCACTTGATCACTCGCTTAAAGACTGGAGAACCGGCAGTCGACATTGAAGATCTCATCACTGAAGTTCGCGGGGCTGGCTTTGGGACTACGACACCGTTCCAGACAGAGATCACCACGCAAACTCGCTTGTTCCGAAGAAATAATTGGTCCCAAATCGTGAAGCTCGCCACCCAAGTTGCCGGTGCGATGCGTTACGCGCATCGCCAAGGCACATTACACCGCGATATCAAGCCTGCGAATCTATTGATTGATCGCTCTGGAAAAGGTTGGATCGCAGACTTCGGATTAGCACTTGGTCGCGAACGAGCGATGAGCCAGCAGCGTGGTCCCATGGCAGGAACTCTCAGGTACATGGCGCCTGAACAATTTGAAGGAGTCGTCAACGAACAAACCGATCTCTATTCATTTGGAGCGACGCTCTTTGAACTCTGTACTTTGCAACCAGCATTTGACGGAAAAAGTCGTACAGAACTCGCAGCACACGTTCAGCGAGCTAAGGTGGTCGCACCCCGTTCAATTAACCCTGAAATCCCCAATGAACTCGAAGCTGTCATTCTCAAGTTAATGGAACGAAATCCGGAAAAAAGGTATCAGAGCTCAGAAGATTTATACCATGACTTGATTCAACTTCTCAGAAATTGGTCCAATAATTCTCGAGGCGCCTGGAGCCGTTTCAAGGATTGGTTCTGAACCAACAAACAAGTCTTATTGCGACTTCTCTATGTGCAAAATAAAAGCAAGGAGGAGTCATCGACTCATCCTTGCCGTATCGAAAAGGATCTCAAGACTCTTAAAGATCTAAATCAATCGCAGGCCAAAAGGCTACGTGACCATCACCACCGGAAGTGATGATGTCCCCTTTCTTCGAAACATCGATCGAGTTGATCGTCGCAGTATGAGGGTTTTCATTCTCAACTTTGTAGGATGTGAACTGGTCACCTTCTGGGATTTCGTCAGAATCAGCTTTCCGATCATCCCAGTCCCACTCAAGTAATGTGCCGTCTGTTCCGCCAGTGAGTAACGTGAACCCATCGGGACCAAACGCGATCGCTGTCGTTCCAGCCACCTGATCACTATTTCTATTAGGAGAATGATTGCCTTTGAAAATTGCATTTAGTAATGGAGGTTGACCATCACGCAGTGTCCAGATCGAGGAGAAACTCTCCAAAGTTCTTCCATCTTCAAGTAAGCGAACCCCACCGGCAGCAATCTGCTTCTCGTCGGCTGAAATTGCACAGCTATTGAATTTCACGTTGAATTCTTCAGGGAGTTTCAATTCGATCTCTTCAAAGATCTCTCCTTGTCGTTGGTAGAGATGTAAATCACCAGCAAAGGTCGCTGCAATCAAGTTTTCGCTGGGAGACCAATTTAAGGATGAGGTCCATTGCAAACTTTTATCCCAAGGCGAGTCAGCGTCAGTCTGATCTTCTGCAAGGTTGATCGTAACAGCAGGTTGAGCGGGAGGGTTCGATGCCTCATTCCGCTTCCAATCCCAATTCCACAGTTTAATTTTTCTGTCACCACCTAAACTAAGAAAGTCGTACTTATCTGGCTTGTCAGTGAATTCAACTTCTTCAACGCGACCAGAATGTGCATCCGTAATCCGAATGATTGTACTTCCATGGTTATTTGAGCGTTCATCACTAATAAAAATTCTTAGTGAATCACTCGCAGTGGCAACAAGCATTCGGTCAGATGAAAAATCGGCCGAATAAACCGTTTCATGCGAGCGGAACTCAGCAAGATGGTCACCATCGCCAAGCTTCCAAAGATGAGCAACACGGCCATCGAAGGTGGCAATCTGCTCTTTGTTATCGGCATGCATCACTGGCGAGAAAGCAATTTTGGATGCTGTCCCGGTTAAACCTTTTGGTTGATATTTGCGAGTGACCTTCCAGGTTTCAGTATCATAAAGCGAAAGCTCACTGACTAGATCATTTCCGAGAGTGGTAGTGGTAACTGGGTAAATGTGAGCGAGTGTTTTGCCATCAATTGACCAAGAAACGCCTTGGTCGAACTCACTTACGTTGACTGGCCATGGTTTAGAAAATAGATCTTTAGACTCTTGCGGAGTATCAACAGACCAGACAGTCAATCTGACAAGATTCTCCGTCTTACGATCTTGATTCCGACCTCCAGTTTTGACACTGACTGTTGAAAATTGACGCCGGTTCGGAGAGATTTTCAGTGAGATGATGTAATCATCGATGCCAGACTCGCGCAGGAATGCAAAACGAGGATCCTTAATCTCTTCTAAATCTTTTTGTTTGATTGTCCATCTTCGAACACGTCCGTCAAAGCCGGTACTGATGAGTTCGTTGTTATTTAAGAACTCAATTCCTGAAATCTGATCGTTCTCATGCTGTCCGTTAATCTCGGCAATCACTTCAGCAGTCATCATATCCCAGACCACAATATGACCACGACGGTCAGCAGTCACAATTGTGGTACTGTCAGGTGAAACGGCAATCGCAGTGATGAGTCTCTCGTGCATTCCACCAAACGTACGAACAGCATCTGGACTAGGGTTTGATTCGAAATCTTTTGTATCCCAGACCCTGGCGACAAAGACAGGTCTAGAAACTAATTTCCCGTTCTCGTCGACTTCTTCTTTAGAATCTCTTGCGGAGGCAACGACCCAGCGTCCATCAGGAGAGACAGCCAGACCGAAATCAGAGGTCAGCATCCGAGAAACTTCACGTGCGTAACCATCTTCATCGATCGACGCATCCCAGACCGAAACAGCACCGAAGAAATCTTTTGTCAACAAGCGACTTCCGTCAGGTGGAAGGAACATAATTTCAGAAAGTTCTGGAATGTGCCCCTCTTCAAAAATGTTTCTGTCAGGCTCATAGAATCTCGATCTTCGACCACCAGCAATCATGACGGTCGCTTTATTTCTTGCAAAAACATGTGCTGCGCGATCATCAGCCGCAACAATAATACGTTGACCATCTTGGCTGAATTTCGCAGATTCTGCTGAACGCGAAACAGGCCAACGTAAGACTTTCTCTTCAGAATCTTTCTCTTCAGAGGCTTCTTCGTCCTGGTAGACTGCAACTGATTGTAGTGCAGAAAAATCAATCACTGGCTTTATTTTCGAAGTGAAAGATTCCGCATCGACTCGCGTGACAGAATCAGCAGACTTCGCTTGAACCTTGTCTTTCAAAAAAATTGGGACCTCAAAAAGTTTTTCACCTAAATTGGCTATGGACTTTTGATACTCATCATAGTCAGGAAGATTCCAATTAACGATCGAATGTCCGCTCTCACGATTCCCTTGGTCTGTGAGACCAATTGCAAGCACATTATCTGAACCCGCACCGACAAAAGAACATTGAAGCGGATTCGCAGATAGACCACCGATACGGTGCTCCTTCCATAGTTTTAGGTCATCACTCGGTTGGAATTCAGCATAGGTCATTTCACCTTGGTTCCATTGCCAGAGCTCCAGGTATCCACTCTTCGTACCAGCGAGAAGTTGCTGTCCATCAGTGGAGAACTCAAAAGAAGTAATTGTTGTATCGCACTCGACAAACGCACTTCCCTTGATTGGCTGATAGGGGACACCTGATGTGGTACGTTCGAAAACCTGGATATTCTTATCACCAATGCGAATAGCCATGCGTTGATAGTCGCGCGAAACGATCAGCCCTTTCATTTCCTCTTGGCGTAGTTGTCCGGAACGTGAATCATCAAAGGCTTCATCGTTCTCCAGAACTGGGATTTTCTCTTCATGATTGATTTGGACTGATCGACAAGTTGATGTGCCATTGAGAGAAGTCAGGTAAACGAGCTGGTACAAATCCCCAGCGGAAACATCCTCAGTCAGACCGGGGACCACGAAGAAATCAGTAATCGTAGAGTCGTTGTTCGACTTCCCTGCAATCGATGTTCTGGTTAGGGGTTTGGGGAAACCTGAGCTGACATCATAGATTTCCATCGTCAAACGATCATCATTTGAAATGAGATACAACGACTTGCTGTCAGGACCAAAGTGAGCAACTTTGTAATCAGTGACCTGGGGAGTTGATTCCGATGGAAATTGATCGGTCAATGCGTAGTCAACGGGTTCACCATTTTTTAATGACCAAACCCGTTTGTAATTCCGACCCGTTGCGACAATCAATTTTTCGTCTGGAGAGATTGCGAGGTGAACTCGACCTTTTAAGTCTTCAAAAGCAACGGATTTCAAATTCGCAACAGAAGTTGGTAGACCTACAGGGGTATATAAGATCTCAATTTTCGTCGGAGTCGCATAGGCGATGACCCGTCCAGTCGCACCGATAGCAGCGGTCTTGAGATCACCTTCAACACTACGAATTTGCGATGTGCGTCGGTCTCGCAAATCACGCGCCTTAGTGATAATGGCTCGTCTTCTCCGAACAAATTCTGGATTGAAGCCAACTTCTCCTTCGCCGATTTCGGATTTTGCTAACGCTGATTTGACAACATCTAAAGCTTCTTCAAATTGACCAAGCTGCACAAACAGGTCGAATTCCAGATTAAATCTATTCCATTCAGTATCGAGGAGATTGATTTGTGCTTGAATTTTCGCTTTCTCTGCGATCTTCATGTCTGCTTCGGCTTTTGCTAATTCTTTATTCGCTTTCTTTACAGCATCTAATGCACCTTTTGCCTTCTTTGTTTCATCCGCAGCTAACTTTTTAGCTTCCTCTGCTTTTTTGATCTCAGTATCTGCAATTTCTTTAGCAGCCTTAGCTTTTTCTGTTTCCTTCATCGCAATCTTGGATTGCTCGTCCGCTTCAGCTTTGACGACTTTGATCTCCTCCTCAGTTTCTACAAGTAACTTTTCAGCTGCTTCCGTCTTCTTGTCTGCTATATCAGTCAGTTTTTCAGCTTGAGTCGCTTTCTCAAGTGCCTTTTCAGCTTTAGCACTTTCTGTTTTTGCTTCAGCGATCGCGACATCGGCTTTCTCTTTCTCTTTCTTTGCACTCGACTCAGCCATCTGCGCAAGAGTCGTTTTCGCTTCCAACTGCTGGAACTGAAAAGCTGTAAAGAGCCCGAGACCCACAATCCCTACAGCAAGAACCGACCATGTTCGTTTGATGAGCGTTCGGCGACCACGTGAGCGCGAAAGATTCTTCCGTAAGGAGTTGAACTCGGGTTCTTCATTGCCTTCAATCAAGTGTATTCCAAGGTCGAAATCGCCTTTTAGTAGGGCAAGTTCTGCAAAACCTTTGCGAGCGATTTTGTCACCCAAGGTTGCACGTTCATTGTTGGGCCACTTGCGAAGCGCTTCGCTGAAGAGTGCGACTGAAGCCTGGAAATTATCGTAATTTTGGTTCTTGTCGCCGGTCTCCGCAGCACGGTAAAATTCTTCAGCGTGACCGGTGATGCGGTATTGGCGAATACACTCCTGCATTTCTTCGACAGTTTGGAAACGATGAACCGGGTTGGTTGCCATCGCTTTGAAAGCAATGTCCATTAACTCACCAGGGTGGGTGACCTGACGTTCGATCTGGTTTGTCATGACGGCAGTAACAATAGAAGCAAATTGCTCCTGCGGATTCTCAAGTTCCCAGAATTCACGGAGTAAGTGAGGAGGAAAACCTTCCAGTAGCTCAAAGAGAATCGCCCCCAGCAGGTAGATATCTGAATGTTCGCCGATTGCAGAAATGTCATCGCTGACCAGTTCCGGAGCCATATACACAGGCGTCCCAGCTCCTCCCCGATAATCTAAGAGAATACTTTCTGGCTTAGGGAACCGCTCATTCGTGACAGCAAGTCCCCAGTCGAGAACGATGACTTCACCATAAGCTCCAACGACGACATTCTCGGGTTTCAGGTCTCGATTGACGACTCCGCGAGAATGAGCATAAGCCACCGCGTCGCACATTTTCATGAAAATGTCGAGGTTGTCTTCCAGAGATTTTTCACGGATTGTCTTATCCCAGGAGACTCCCATCACTTTCTTCATCGAGTAGAAGAGTTTACCGTCGTCGGTGCGCCCGAGATCGTGAATGGGAACGATATTGGGATGAACCAGGTTCGCTGTCACAACTGCTTCTGAGACGAACATTTCTTGTTCGTAACGAGCCGACCCTTCTTTGGGCTTCAAAGACTTGATCGCCAGCTCACGATTCAACGAAGACTGCCGAGCCTCGTACACAATTCCCATATTCCCTTTTCCAAGTTCACTAAGAACGTCGTACTCTGGAATTTCTGGATTGTCGACGAAAGCATTTAAGAAACCTTCTGCCTCTTCATTGCGATTTGGAATTCGATTGCGGACACCCGAGACATACCCTTTGATGCTCTTTTCTCGAATCTGTAACTGCCAGGAACTTTTGCCACCACTGGGAGAGACCCGATTCAGCTGACCGGTCCCGCCGTCAGGCAAATCGATGGTCCGGAAAGAATCAGATTGTTTTGGATCCAGGATTCGATTCACAGAGTCAGCGGGAAGCTCGATAGTGCTTGTGAAGTCTGAATCTTGAAAGCGATCCATCGGGACTTCCATCGTCTCGATACAATCACCATCGTCACTGGCCAGATCGTCATCAAACTGAGTTCCATAAGCATCAAGCAGATTGCACTCAGTATCAGTCCCGTTTGTTTTGAAGACTTGCTGAAAAGTCGCGTGGTTCGGCAGATCTTTCTCTGTTCCTCCAGGGCCAGATGGAGGAGCATAAGTTTGATAGGCTGGCGGAGCTGCAGGAGCACCGATGCCAAACTCTGCCTGAGAGGGGGCTTTCCCTGAAGGAGGTTGCATCGTAGGTGCGAGAGTCCCATAAGCCTGATTGTTAGAATTACCAGATCCAGACATCGAAGACTTTGAAGAACGATTCATGCCCTACCTTTTTCATCAAAATGAATTGAGGATGACAAAACGCACACCGCGACAGTGCAGATGGTGTCATCAACGAAATCAAAAACATCAAACAGACAGATTACGCAGGAATTCCCTACGTATAAAATAACCGATATTTGCTCTAAACAGCGAACATCAACTCAAAAAAAAAGATTTTCAAAAAACCTAAATGACTTATAGTAAGAGTATTATTGAAGTTGCACATCGAATCTAGGGCAATATCTAAGTTGCATCGAAACGTAACTCTGAGGCGGACTGATACATTAGATTGCGACATTGAGACATAAAATCAGCCCAGTGAGAAAATCCCTCCCTGGGCTGATGCAGCAGTTCATGTTAGTTCGAGGAGTTGCCGCCGAAGATTCGGCTGAGCAAAGAAGCATTCCGAACGCGGCGTCCTTCGATGGAAGACTTCTTACGATTCAGGTTCGAAACTGCCAAAACACTACCAACTCCGATGGCACTCGCTTGGTGGCTGCCATCTAGTCGCTGAATTTGATCAGTCTCATCTAAAAGCGAAACGGTATCCTGTTCTTCTTCGACTTTCTCAGGTACCTCTTGTTTATCGGCCTCAGGGTCCGCCTCGTTCATATCGCTGTTCTCGACAGGTTCGACTTCTGCATCACCATCGAGGGGAATCGGTTCCAGTCGGAGTTCTGGGAACTCCATCGGTAAATCTTCAATCGCAGGAATCGGACGACCACCAGAGACATCAAATTTCAGAATGGGTCGCTCTAAAGTCACACTTTGCCCAGCGTTATTGACTTTGGTTGTAATCAACCAGAGTTCGTAATCCTGCTCATCGGGAATGTTATTGTCATCCACGTACTGTTTCAGCGTTTTTGGATCGAGCAGCGATTCACCGTTATCTTCAGAAATCTGCTCATCAATAATTTCATAACCCGCTTCACCTTCATTCCGCCGCAATTGGAAGTAATCAAACGACTGCGAAGAAACCCCAACACGCGAAGCAACAGGTGCTTCGACATTCACAACCGTCAAAGGAACAGCAATTTGTACTGGTTCCGGATTCGGAGGAGCAGGGTTTGGTTGTGGGGCGGGATCGTTTTCAAGGACGGGTGGAAGTGGAGTGTTAACGAAATTAAACTCTGCCCTTCCATCTTCAAACCCAGTATCTGTTGTTAATGGATCATTGTCACCCGCAGTTTGAGAGATAATCCCGTCTGGAACTGCTTCGTTAGCACCGTTTTGGTCGACACGATTTCCGGCTACTGAAATCGATTCGTGATGCGAGACGCCAAATCGAACCGTTGCAGTACCTCCGTTGTTTGCAACAATGTCATTGACGTCGAGAACGCTGTACACATGACCAAATGTGTAAGTTCGATCGTCATTTGCAAGGAAGTCGATCAAGTCGCTCTCCGAGTCAATCACATTGTCCGTACCAGCAAGATCAGGGAAATCGGCAGGGTTGACTGTAATGTCTCCATCATTCACATCTTGCCAATCGATGTCGACACGCAAGTTTTCTTCCCCAGCATTACCAATGTCGACCATAAACGCCGCTTGGGTTGTCAATCCACCGTCAAGGGATGTGGGTGACAGAGAAGCTGCTATTGGATTCCCAATACCCTGATAAAACGCAGTTCCGCCTTCGCTTGGGCGAGAGGCGAACGTAATGGCGACTCCACCATCAGTTCGAATCTCCACGCCGTCAGCAATCGTAACTGTACCGTCGACCCCCATTGCATCACTATCAGCGACAATCGTCACTGAATCTGAAGTCGTTGCAGATGAGGCAAGGTCAGCAGAGTTCTCATCGGTTGTGATGATCACATTTGATTGCAGAGTGATGTCGCCAGTAGCTGAAAGCGAGATCGACTCGCCGTCAGTAGCCATTGAGGTGTCTATCGTTGGCGTCATGATGTCAGACGAATAAATGAATCTTTGATTCGCTGCATTGTCGACTCCAATAATCGTCAAATCACCTCCTGACTCAATTGTTATGTCGCCACCAGATGCTCCCACTGCAACATTCGCAACAGCGTGGGGGATAGCTGCGACATTCATATCGAATCGCATTCCGTTTGTTGCGAAAGTTGTGTAAGCACCACTCACAGTCGCATGCGGAATCGCCTGAGCTACTAAAACATTGATGTTCAAATCATTTGCATCAGTAAACGAAATGTCACCATTGTCCGAAGCATTAAACGCTGCGAACTCATCAACTATGTTATCCATCGTTAATGTGATTGCAGTATCGGCGGTTGCAGCATCTTGGCGGACATTGAGTTCATTAGCTGTAACAATTGCCGTTTGAGTGACGGCTCCGTTGGCAGCCAATCGTACGTCACTGTTTCCGCCAGCAGCGTTCACAGCAGCATTCACCGTCAGGCTTCCTGCTGTGTCGATCAAGATATCGCCAGCGAGAACGTCTAATGTTTCGAAGACGCCGTCTCCGTCAGTATCTCGACTTGCTACTGCTGCACCTCCATTGGTTGTTGACACACCGGATGTCGCAACGAAACTCGCGTTTCCGTTACTGGCGGCGGTGACAGTATCAATTGTCAAGGCATTGCCGCTTTGGAAGGTGATGATTCCGCCATCCGCATTCATACTGCCATTTGCATCATTGGCATTCGTTGCAGCGAAAATATTGACAGAGTTGACGTAGCCAAGGTCGATATCGTGTGCCAAGTCTGCG
>Ga0066605_10001781_pt1 | contig 14143 bp, 10 predicted proteins | sample SaaInlLV_DNA_10m_FD_60385 | JGI IMG/M metagenome (GOLD analysis project Ga0066605, IMG submission 60385) | Marine microbial communities from expanding oxygen minimum zones in the Saanich Inlet - SI075_LV_DNA_10m | ecosystem: Environmental > Aquatic > Marine > Unclassified | place: British... | reverse complement strand
CCTCGCTTGACCATCGCCGAAAGATTGTTGATCCGGCGGGCCATTGACGCAAGCAGTGCGAATGCTTCGTCAGCCGTGCCCTCCGATAGAATGCCTGGAGTGTTGCAAACCGCAATGCCACGTTCGTTGGCAGCTTTAATGTCTATATTGTCGTAGCCAACACCGAACTCAGCGATCACCTTGAGGTTTGGTGCGGCATCCATCACTTCAGCATTTACTTGATTCGTGATGTGGGCATAGAGACCATTCACATCGGCAACAGCTTTGATCAGATCCTCTTGTGACGGCGATTCAGAGTCTTCCCAAATAACGACATCAGCGCCGCTAGCTCGCAACGCGGCTGCTGCTGCTGAAAATGTTCGTCGAGTTACAAGTATTTTTGGCATTTGTTCTCTTTTAGTATGAATCAACTATTACTTTGCCCATTTCAACCTTCACAATTTTGTACTTACCAACATTCCTACCTTCTCTAGTCCGGCCATAGTCTTCTCCATTAATCTCAACCCAGGCAAACTTGCCGTTGGAAGCTTCAGTGGGCCTATGAGCTTCAGGATGTCGTGCTTTTTAGTGGAGATGCCAGCAGATGCAGTTGTGCTTGCAAGTAGGATTGATGAAACAAAAACTAAGATGAGTAGTATTAGTCTCATGGGTTCAATAGTGGCTGTTTTAGGAGAAGCCTATATATAACAACATCTGTATTGTTTTTCAAGGTTGTTCAGAGTAGGCTTAATTTTATTGGGGATTGTGTCTATCTTTAAATAACGAAGTAGGGGGGTACCCCGTAGGGGGGGGGTGGGACTATAATGTTGCAAATTTGTTGCACTAGACCACAAATAAGTACAATATTGTAGTTTGTTGTTGATTACACATATAACTGATATTACATCTTTAATCAATTGTAAATTATTGTGAATTACCGTTGTAATCTGACTTTTAATGAGGTGGTCCGGAGTTCGAACCTCCGCCGACCCACCATAAATCAAGTTACTTACGAGTATTTTAGTGGCTGAAATAAAATTGCATCTCGACACCTCTTTTTGTGTATCTGCTCTTACCTTTTAATACTCTCGTTCCAAGTTTTTACTAACCGGAACTAAAGGTTTTCTGAAAATTATTCCATGTTCCTGAGGGTATGCGTGACTTGGGATTCGCTCACTTAATACTTATTTCAGTATTCTTCAAAGTCTTGCTCTGAACATTACCGTTCTTGTCTACTCCAACTGACAGATTGATGTACTGTATAGAATATTTCTGCTTAGCATCGACCTCATGATACTTCATTGCTTGCTTATAGTAACAGGGCATTAACTCTTGTGCAAAGCGTCTAAAATGTAATCAACTGTTTTTTAGCATTGCTAGTAATTGTTGATTTGCTTTATCTATAAAATGTTTTTAGTAATTTGCCCTTAAAATAAATATTAAATACTTGTAATATCTGGTCTTTACATGTAGTTGATAAATTGTTTAATTTATTGATATAAGCAAATATGCTACGAATTAAGCATAGAAACAAGAATATTCTTGTTTCATAACATATAATTTAAAGTCTAAGTTATGAAAAATGTATTTTTTATGTTCGTATTAATTTGCGTTTCAGTGGGGATCAAATGGAGATAGATGTATAGTTGCACCCCCTGGAGAATGCAACAGTGATACTTAAATAATTCTCATACATATATATCTATTAAAGATACTTTATTATTACCAGCTACCCTGAACTTCTGACCACGAAAATTTTGGTTCTTCTGCTAATGAAGAAATTAAATGGGCTAACAAACCATCTTGACCTTCACTTTCCCTAGATTTCATATATTCTCCATGGTCTTCCCTAGTTTCCCAAGTTTCAGTTAATATCATACGATTTGGGTTATCCATGTCTATAGAAAGATCAACTCCTACGAAACCTTTACGTTTTGCTGTAACTTGAAGACCATCAGGACCATTAAGCACTTCAATTTGTTTGGATATTTCTCCTTCTTTGAAGGTAAAATCAATTATAACTCTACAAGTTTTTGTTCTCATGTTATCTCTTTCTGTATTAGGTTACTGTAACAAGAAACCATTCAACGATGAATGACCAAACGAAACCTAAGTCGGAAGTCATTCAGAATTCTTACAACTAATAATTTTTGTTTCTCTTGTTCCACGACTAACTAATGTATGTGCATCATCATTAGTCCAGTTTTTAACATGGTTTACATCAAAAAACCACTTGATCCACGTTGTTTTTAAATTCGTACAGATTATTGCAAATACACTAATGACCTACTAATCTTATTATTAAAATATTAAAAAAGAAGTGGAGTAGTGGATCAATGTGGATCCAACCTGTTTTTTAACTGGTCTTGAGTTGTTCCATGTTGTTTTTGGAAGTATAGTGGAGTAGTGGTTTTACTCAACCACTTAATTCTTCACAGAGTCAGACACCCTCCAAGTAACTCCCACTAATTCTTCACAGAGTCAGAGACACCTCCACACATTGTAATTTACACCAAGTTATGGTGCTGATTTACTCAATTTGAGTTTGATTCCTACGATACGGCTGTTGCTGCTTATGAAAGTTCTTTCTACCAAAATGCATTAGCAGCTTTAGAAAATGTTGCGGACAGGGATATTATAATCTTTGAGGGTATTTAACGATTTTAAAAAATAAAGGCAATATTGTCCCTCTGATTACATTATTGGAAGAATTGGTCAGAACCGCTGTAAGTGAGGACTTGAAGTTTCTTTACTATAGAACTAATTCGTCTGAAGCTGTATCTGCTCTACATAGAATACTATAATTGCCTTAACTTTATGCAAGGAACTTGATTGAGTGACAAGAAATTTGATAAAGTACTCGATTAGCTCTTGGAACTTTAACAGTTGAGCTTGAATCAGCTAAATCGTTCGTGACGTTGATGAGGTTCATCGAAGTTCATTATTGGACCTTCCGGAACGATCCTGGTGGGGTTAATTGTTTCGTGGCTGTAGTAGTAATGCTGTTTGATGTGCTCGAAATTTACGGTCTCCTTAATTCCGGACTGTTGGTAAAGGTCACGTGTGTAAGCGTAGAGTTCAGGATAGTCACAAATCCTGCGTAGATTGGTTTTAAAGTGTGAATAGTAAACCGCGTCAAAACGGATCAAGGTGGTGAAAAGGCGCCAATCGGCTTCTGTGATACGATTGCCGATTAGAAAACGCTGCTTACTCAGCCTTGATTCCAGTTCCTCAAGACAAGCAAATAGCTCTTTAAAGGCAGCCTCATAAGCCTTTTGGGTCGTGGAAAATCCGCAACGGTAAACTCCATTATTCAGAGTTTCGTAAATCCTAGCATTGATCGAGTCAATTTCATCCCGCAGTTCTTCCGGATAGTAATCAGTCTTATCCTGAGTGAAATCCGCAAATGCCGAATTCAACATACGAATAATTTCAGCGGACTCATTACTGACGATTGTTTCGCGCTCACTGTCCCACAACACAGGAACCGTGACTCTGCCGCTGTAATTCGGATCCGCCCTAGTGTAAAGTTGGTGGAGGCAGTTATAACCATACAGTGAGTCTCCTGTTTCTCCATTCCAGTCGTCAAAAACCCAACCCTTATCCAGCATGTAAGGATGGACAACCGAAACCTGAATAATATCATCCAAAGATTTTAATGATCTAAAGATCTGTGTCCGGTGTGCCCAGGGACAGGCAAGAGACACATAAAGATGATATCGGCCTGCTTTTGCGGGGAACCCGCTTTCACCGCTGGGACCTGCAGATCCATCCGAAGTTATCCAGTTACGGAATTGCGAATTTGTGCGGATAAATTCGCCTTTGCTTTTACTGGTGTCATACCATTGATCGTGCCAGCTACCTTCAATTAACAATCCCATTTTTAGTTATCTCTTGAGTCAAGTGTTTGAGTATAATACTGTTATCATATACTAAGGTTACGCATTGATTAAAGGAAAGATCTGCTGAAGTTCAGAATTAAGTCATATCCCACAGCTACGTTCAAGATGACTGAACAAAACTTGTGACTGTCTTTTAGCAATTAACGAGCAGATCAGGATTTAGATTTATCATTCAACTCAGCATAATCTAGTTCAAAACCTTCCTGTATAAGCTTTAGCTCTTCTATTGCAGCATGAATATTTGAACTATCTAAAACATTGACTTCTACGCGTTTGCCTACATGAGTAAGACTTTTTCGTCGATCACGGTGATCACCTGATTTAAAATCATTTAAGCGGTAAAGCGGAATAGGTCGTGCGAAGCCCTTGGGAGTTATATCTTCTAGATACTTAGTATTTACGTGACTGTTGATTAAATCTTTGGTGTACCCATCAATTAGAATTGTATTTTCTTCCGCAATTGTTTGTAACCGGGCTGCCAAATTTACCGGACTACCAAGTACTGTGTAGTCCAAGCGTAAATCAGATCCGAAATTACCAACAGTGCAAAATCCTGTTGAGATACCCATACGAACTTTCATACCATTTACTACCCCCAGCTTTTTCCAATGCTTATTCAGTTCACCAACTCGCTTCATCATTCTAATTGCCATTTCAGCACACTTCAGGGCATCCTCTTCCTCACCCTCTGTCTCCGGATCACCGAAAAAAATCAGCACTGCATCACCAATAAATTTATCTATTGTACCACCGCATTCAATTGCAATCGCAGACATTTCTGAAAGATAAGAGTTTATTACCGCTGCTAGGCGTTCCGGTTCTAATGTATCAGCCAAGTCAGTAAATTTAACAATATCTGACAGAAAGATTGTCAGGTTTTTTCTCGCATGTTTTTGCTCCACTCCATCTTCATTTGCAAAAACACTTTGATAAATCTGTGGGGAAAGGTACTTTGCCAGTCTTTTGGCAAGATTCTCCAATTGTCGACTCTTATCTTCAATTATTTCACGGTCACGTATTTTTTCCTCCAGCAGATTTTGACGTTCCTTCCTCAAATTGAATTCAACGGTACGGTCAACAAACTGCCCCTGGATTCCGTTTAGATATGTAAAAGAATCGTTTTTTGTCCGCGTTGAGAGCAGGGAGTAAACACGTTCTTCATCATTTATACTGATTCTAACCTCCGGAATCAATACCTTACCCTTATCATTTATGTCACGGACAAATTCTTCAATCTGCTTTCCTGGTAATCCAATTTGCTCTAGTACATCAGGAAAATACACATTATTTACATTTCCCAGAATTGGGAAAAAGCTCAGAAAGTTGTCGTTAACCTTGAGAACTTCCAGGTTATCTTTGGCATAGTAGCATGCAGTTATCGCATTTGAAAAATTAAAAAAACTAAGATCAATAATATTTTGTTTATTGAAAAAATCTTCAATTTTCATAAACCTTCTTTATCAATTAGCTAATATTTACTCTGTTATCTTCTTTTCAAGATTTACAATTTTACCTTTTCTCATAATATTGCTTTAGCACCCTAATTAAACATAAAATTCAATGTGTGTACATAATCACACACCCATTAATTTATACACAATAAATATAAGGCTGATTACAAAAACTTAAATTCTAAAAATATCATTTATTACAGTAACTTTTCTATAGCCAAAAGCAATTTTAGTCAAGTAATAAAATTGATTATTAAGGATAATTTAGAATTATAATTAATGTTGTCAAGATGAAAGCCCTCTCAATATGCTAAACTTAAAGATCGTTTGGTATAAATCAAACATCCTCATAAAAAGTCTTTAGTTTTGACCGGACAAGGTTTCTAATCTTTTCATAGCAGCAGTTTTGAACAGAGCAGGATCGGCAAGATAGTCATGCAACAAGCCCGTCGAGTCATTTCCCCAGAACAAATGACCATCAACTACAAAAGTCGGCACACCAAATACTCCCTGTTCGAGGGCCCTCTCTCCATTAGCTTTTAGTTCTGACTTGACTGCAAGACTTGAGATCAATTCATTTGCATCAGAGACATTCAGTTCAACCGCATCACAGAATCTGCTCCAGCAGTCTGGATCATCGCCTACCAATCCCTCTTCCCAGACACACCTGAAAATTGAATCCACAGCCTTTTTGGTGCATCCTGCTGCAATACACAGACGAAGCAGTGGAATAGGATTGAAAGGGTGCCGCTCAGGAAAACGAAGTGGAATATCCAAACGTTCCGCCATCCATTGAACGTGTTGATAAGTGAAGACGCGTTTAGCGGGTACTTCTGCCGGACCTTTTGTGTCCCAATGCTTTAATAACCCAGCAAAAAGCAAAGGTTTTCGGTCAATTATAATATGTGATGAAAACTCATCCAGAGACAAATTATGCAAGTAAGCAAAAGGTGAGACAAAGTCAAAATACCATGTAGCTCTATTCATTAGGCATAACTCATAATAATATTTAGAATACGTTGAACATAAAGTTTGTTCATTTTATTACTTGAAATGCATGTTCTTGTGCTTCTTCAAATAACTATTCGGCACAATTGTAAAGTTTTCATCAACTTTTGACTGAAGTGTTTTCCAGGCATTTTCTTGCTAACCTCAGCTATCTCAAAAAGACTAGAAGTAGTGCTAAAGCTAGTCTGAGTTTTCTCAAATTGACCAATCAAGCATGAAGCAAGAAGAATGATTAAGAGATAGACAAGTTAATGTCTAATTTAGTTTCCTTTAATTGGATGAGGAGACCCAATTTATAACATCAATCGGTTTGTTTAACAAGAAATGAGGAATATACCTGGAGGGGTGTCTGTATGCGAATAATTATTGGATGTTACTCACAGGTTATACTCCAAAGTTAAATAGTTTTAGTAGACTTAGCGTTTTCTAGGTATAGGCCGGTAAAGATCATTTTTTCTGCCTTGAACAGTCTCACTGTAAACCACATAAAGACCGGATCCAGCTATTAGAACAATTCCCATCCACGAAACTATATCTGGCCAATCTCCAAAAATAGTGATACTCCAAAAAACAGATAACGGGAGAGCTACATATTCAAAAGGTGCTATTAATCCCGCTTTTGAGATACGGTACGCTTGGCTGATGCAATATGCCCCAAATCCACTAAACATCCCTATCCCAAACATGATCAACAAGTCCTGCCCGGTTGGTACTATCCAGGCCCGAAATAGATAAAATATAATGGGTTGTGAAGGGTCGGAAAGTTTTCCATCTCCAAAAATAAGGCCCATAAGACTGCTAAAAAAAACAAGATTCAGTTGAATATAAAAGACCATTGTTGAAGCCTTTTCCGCTTCACCCAATTTACGGGTCATGATCTGTACCAGAGAATATGCTAATGCTGCCGCAAGGGGAAGCATGCTTGCAGGATTGAAAGCCCCAAACCCTGGCCTGAGCATTATCATCACACCTAAAAGTCCAACAAAAACAGCTACCCAACTTTGTATTCCAACCTTTTCTCCGAGTAGAAATACTGACAGTAACGTAATCAGTAGTGGTCCAATAAAGAAAATAGCCACTGCTTCAGCCAGTGGTACAGTAACTAATGCTGTAAAAAAACAAAGATTAGCGATTACTATTCCAAATCCCCTTAAAAGATGAAGCCCTAACCGTTTGCTAAGTAGATATTTGTACCCACCATCAATTGGAACAAGAATAAGAAGTGTGAATATGATTGCTACACTTGCTCTAAACAAGATGATCTGATGTAAAGCATAACTTCCACTTATAAACTTGATTGCCATGTCCTGAGTAGTAAAGAATACTTGAGCTAATGTAATGTAAATAATGCCTAAATACTTTGAATTTATTCCCATGATACTAATAGATAATTTTATATAAGTCGCGAATAGAAATGCTATCTTCAGCCAGTGACTAAATTTGATAGTACTTCTAAATTTTAACAGGAGGAAAAGTGGAATGACCGAAAGTAATTGTTAAGTTTTACAGCCCTAAACTACTTGCTTGAATTAGTAAGGTAGGTTTTCGAATAATTAATTTATCACAAGTAGTATTATTTTACAATTTTTTGGGAATGTACTAAGTGTGTCTCTGACTGAGAAAAATTAGTGGAGGATAATTTCAAAAATAGATTTATAACTTTTACGGATCAATAACCTCAGTTTAGCTATCACTAGGAAAGTTTCTTCGAGTAACAAAGACGACAACACCTCTGGTGGTTACAATAGACACCCCAAAATAAATCACATCCTTGTAGAAAAAACCAGATCTTATACATAGTTTCAGAACTTTCGACCTTTGCGGCAATCGTACTATCTTTAGGTACAAATTTTGTATCCACAAAATGCATGTCAGCTTCCCAACTAAATCGTTTTTTACCTCTCTTCAGGATGATTTCATGTGGACATCCATATAATCAACTAATTAGGAAACTTTGTGAGACAGATACTTATTATTCTCTCCATAATTTTTAGTTTCACTGTCAATTCTTGTAGTGTCAAAGAGGAAAATTCTACCACAGAAACAACAGTGCCAACCGTTTTATCTAACTATCCTGCTGATTCTGCTTCATCTGTAGCACCAAATACATCTCTGACTGTTACCCTCAGTAAGGCGATGGACACAACGACAATTACTACTAATACGGACAACACGACATGCTATGGATCCCTGCAGGTTTCTTCAGATAGTTTCAGCACATGTGTGCAAATGGATACTTCTCCAAGTGCTACGGATTCAAACAAGACATTCACTTTAGACCCTGATTCAAACCTTTCTTATAACACTACTTATAAAGTTAAAGTAACTACTGATGTAAAGGATAGTGCTGGTAATGCACTAGCAAGTGCTTACACACACTCAACAGGTTTCATAACTTCAAGCACTCTTGACACAACAGTACCAACAGTTTCTTCATCTTCTCCTGCTGATTCTGCTACATCTATAGCAGCAAATACATCCCTGACAGTGACATTCAGTGAGTCAATGAATACACCAACCATTACCACAAACTCATCTGGAACAGGTTGTTTAGGAACACTTCAATTGTCATCTGATTCATTTAGTACCTGTGTGCAAATGGATACTTCTCCAAGTGCTACGGATTCATACAAGACATTTACATTAGATCCTGCTTCAAAACTTTCTTATAACACCACTTATAAAGTTAAAGTAACTACTGATGCAAAGGATAGTGCTGGTAATGCACTGGCAAGTGCTTACACACACTCAACAGGTTTCTCAACTCCAAGCACTCAACAGCTTGGGACATCAAGTAGTGACACTGCTAGAGGAGTTGCCACAGACTCATCAGGAAACGTCTATGTGACGGGATATACCGAAGGAGGACTGGATGGTAATACCAGTGCCGGCAGGGCAGACATCTTCGTGCTGAAGTACAACTCTAGTGGGACAAAACAGTGGACGAAGCAGCTTGGGACAACAGGTAATGATTTTGCTTATGGAGTCGCCACAGACGCATCCGGAAACATCTATGTGACGGGAATTACCAGCGGAGGATTGGATGGTAATTCCAGTGCAGGCAACACAGACATCTTTGTGCTTAAGTACGACTCTAGTGGGACAAAACAGTGGACGAAGCAGCTTGGGACATTAGGTAATGATTTTGCTTTTGGAGTTGCCACAGACTCATCAGCAAACGTCTATGTGACGGGATACACCACAGGAGGAATGGATAATAATACCAGTGCAGGCAGCTATGACACATTCCTGCTTAAGTACAACTCTAGTGGGACAAAGCAGTGGACAAAGCAGCTTGGGACTTCAGGTAATGATTTTGCTTATGGAGTTGCCACAGACTCATCAGCAAACGTCTATGTGACTGGATACACCGAAGGAGGAATGGATAGTAATACCAGTGCCGGCAGTTTTGACATCTTCGTTGTTAAATATGACTCTAGTGGGACAAAGCAGTGGACGAAGCAGCTTGGGACAGCAGCTAATGATTTTGCTTATGGAGTCGTCACAGACTCATCAGCAAACGTCTATGTGACAGGAAACACCGGAGGAGGACTGGATGGTAATTCCAGTGCAGGCAGCGCAGACATCTTTGTAGTTAAGTACAACTCTAGTGGGACAAAGCAGTGGACGAAGCAGCTTGGGACAGCAAGTGTCGATGCGGCTAATGGAGTCTCCACAGACTCATCAGGAAACGCCTATGTGACGGGAAACACCACAGGAGGACTAGATGGTAATACCAGTGCAGGCAGCACAGACATCTTTGTAGTTAAGTACAATTCTAGTGGGACAAAGCAGTGGACGAAGCAGATTGGGACATTAGGTAATGATTTTGCTTATGGAGTTGCCACAGACTCTTCAGCAAATGTATACTTGACGGGATACACCACAGGAGGACTCGATGGTAATACAAGTGCAGGCAGCTATGATCTCTTCGTGCTTAAGTACAACTCTAGTGGGACTAAGCTGTGAAATAGCTTACTTAGTTTCGTCCCCCCTATATACGTTCATGGAGCAATTGAAGTAACCACCCTGAAGGACGCGTTACTTGTCAGAAGAAGATTTGCGCGATTTGATGCTTTCTGTAGCTCATAACGCAGACTTGAAACCTACTGTATTATTAGCGCTGACAACTGACGCAAGACGAATGGAAGTTTGGTCGCCGAAACGTAAGGACATTTATCTGCAAAATGGATTCATTACGTTCAGCCAAACGAAAACGGGAACAATCCGATCCGTTCCGATCACGGCGAAGCTCTGGAACTATTACGAAAGAGAACGCCAAGAATTGACACTCCGCTTATCTTCCCTTCAAAGAAACATCCATCAGTTCCGTTTGATTTTCGCGCACCATTTGAATCCACGGTTAAACTAGCGGGAATAGAAAATTTTACTTGGCATTCATTAAGACATTCGTCAGCGTCTTTTTTGATAATGGCGGGAGTTGATTTACGAACTGTTGCGGAATTATTAGGACATAAATCTATTACGATGACTCAACGCTAAACGCATCTTACACCGACGCATCTTTCCGAAGCTGTAAAATCTATAACAGACAAATTTTTATGAGGAATTTTCTTGAGAAAAGGAGAATATCTTGTCACACTTGTGTCGCACTTGGGTGCATAGAAACTGTCCTTTTTTGCCATTATCGTGGTTTGTCACGATTGCTTAAACCTTACGGCTGGCGCACCAGATAGGACTTGAACCTACAACCTACTGATTATTCATCCCCGTGTAGGTTGGTGGCTTGCAGATTGTCCTCAAGCAAGTTTACCGATGCGTCCCACGCCGATAATTCAAAAAAAGACGTTTTTCATTTTTTGTTTATTCTGTTTATTTGATCCTGTTTTAAAAAGTAAAACAATTTAATCATTTCGAGCGAAGCGGATTTATGACTTTTTAATCGACTGACTTATTTATTTATTCAGTCATTTTTGATATGGAGTGAGAGTCAGGTATTAATTCAATTATTCAAAAGCACCCATTTACCATCGTTCCGACTTGATTTGAGCGCTGCATCTATAAAAATCATGCCGGCAATTCCATCATCCAAATCCGGAAATAAAACATCCTGCGGAACAGGTTTCCCTTCACGGGCAGCATAAATTGCTTGTGCGATTTCGGTATAAATATTCGCAAAACCCTCGATGTAGCCTTCCGGATGTCCCGGAGGAGTGCGGGTTACTTTTACAGCGGATTCAGCAAGTTCCGGACTTCCACGTCCAAGTATTTTCGAAGGTTCTCCGAGGGGTGAAAATTTAAGGTAGTTTGGATTTTCCTGTGACCACTCTAAACCTGCTTTACTGCCGTATATTCGGAGGCGCAAACCGTTTTCATTTCCTGGTGCAACTTGACTCACCCAGAGCATTCCTTTTGCTCCGCTGGAGAAGCGTAATAAAATATGCGCATTATCATCCAGAACGCGACCTTCCACAAAATGATTTAAATCCGCGAGGATCTCTGTCGGCTGTAATCCACTCACAAAACAGCTGAGATGAAACGCGTGAGTTCCTATGTCGCCAAGCAATCCGCCTTCACCACCCTGTTCAGGATCCGTGCGCCAGGCTGCCTGTTTATGTCCAGTATCTTCCAATTTTTCGGAGAGCCAATCCTGCGCATATTCGATTTGTACTGTCCGAATATCACCGAGTTGACCTTCTGCAATTAAGGCACGCGCATGTCTCACCATGGGATAACCGCTGTAGTTGTAAGTCAGTGCAAATATTTTGTCGGATTTACGCGCGAATTCCGCAAATGCTTGCCCTTCTTCCAAAGTTGCGGAAAGCGGTTTGTCGCAGATTACATGAATTCCTGCTTTGAGGAAAATTTCTGCGATCCGCAGATGAAGATGGTTGGGAGTCACAATCACCACCGCCTCAATTCCATCTTGTCGCGCTTGTTCTTTTTCTGCCATTTGCTGAAAATCGGCGTAAGCTCGGTCTGCGGAAATTCCCAGTGTTTTTGCGGATCGTATTGAGCGTTCTGCTTCAGACGAGAAAACGCCGGCAACCAATTCGTAATGATTATCCAGACGTGCCGCCATCCTGTGAATTTCTCCAATGAAAGCACCCTCACCGCCACCGACCATTCCGTATTGAATTCTGCTCTGCATTAGTTTTAACTCTTTTCAACAGGTTTACTGCGCAGCGATGCCACGGTTTCCGGTTCAGCCCGTTTACAATTCTGGGGTGGTAGTCCCTGTTCCATTAACTTCAAATCTTCAAGCACCAAATCGCCCATCTCAAGCAATGCGGAACTTAGCGCACCCGCCCGGTGTGCGGACAGTAAAACATTAGGTGACTTCCGGATTGGATGATCCAATGCTAAAGGTTCCTCCGGAAATACATCTGCCGCCAAACGTATTTTCCCTTGTGCTGTGTATTCAACAAGTGCATCAAAATCTGCAATCGCCGCTCTGTTTAACAGCAATAATCCGGCACCGTGCTGCATCAAATCAAGTTTTGCCGTATTGAGCATTCCGCTGTTATTTTCGGTGACTGCGGCAACCACAAAGACAAATCTGCTGTTAGCAAGAACTTCTTCAAGGCTTGCCGGAACAACACCTTCACCTAAAAGATGACTTTCGGTCAGCCATGGATCAAACACACGGACATTTGGCCTGAAACCTTGAAGCAATTTATGAATCGCTTTCCCTAAATCGCCAAAGCCGATAAATCCTAACTCAGCTCCGCTGATCAACTCACTTTCAGTGTTGCCTGCTAAACCGTACAGTTCTTTGCCTTTGACGAAATCTCCATGCGCGCTGTGGATTCCTCGGGCAAGACTGAGTAACATGCCAATTGCAATTTCTGCCACAGGTACCGAAAAAACCGACGATGGCGTAAGTACTCTAATTCCTCTGTTGAAACAGAACTGATAATCAATATTGGGCATAAAATTGCCCTCAACATTAAAAACCGCTTTAAGCTTCTTTGCCTGTTTTAAAAGCGGGGCGTCCAAATCAGCATGTCCGATAATAAAATCTGCATCCCCGATGTGCTTGTTGTAAAAATCGGCCCGATTACTTCCATCAAACTCTATGAGCTGATGCACAACAGAAAGTTCTCGCAATGCAGCCGGAGAAAAAATATCCTCTTTTTTTCGTGGACTGGGGTCTAGAAGGACTGTACTCAAGATGTTCTCCAAAAATTATAATCTGCAGCCCGGACAAAAAATGTGTAATCCGGTTTTTAAGTTTATTCTCTTAACAACTGGTTTAAGACGAATCCTAACCGGACCTGCTTAGTTCAGCATTTTGCAGCAACCAAATAATAGTTTTATTTGATTGCTGCTTTCTTGGAAGTGACATTTAGAGATTACCGCATAATCCCTTATATCTTTAATCTTTAATTTAATCATGATTTCTCTTTAATAAGTTGAACGTCCACCACTCAAATCGAAGACTCCTCCGGTCGTGAAAGAATTTTCTTCCGAACAAAGCCAAGAAACCATTGAAGCTGCTTCTTCAACTTTTAAAAAACGATTTCTAGGAATTTTGCTTAACATATACTGGATATGTTCTTCACTCATCTGTTCAAAGATTTGGGTTTTAGCTGCAGCCGGTGTTACACAGTTAACAGCAATATCATAGTCTGCCAGTTCTTTCCCAAGCGATTTTGTGAGAGCTATTACTCCTGCTTTTGCAGCGCTATATGGGCCAGCATTGGGATTGCCCTCCTTACCAGCAACAGAGGCTATATTTACAATACGTCCATAGTTTTGTCCAATCATAAGAGGACTTATGGTGTGCAAACAGTTGAAAACACCTGTTAGGTCAACACTTATCACTCTTTCCCACTCCTC
>Ga0066605_10001772_pt1 | contig 14165 bp, 9 predicted proteins | sample SaaInlLV_DNA_10m_FD_60385 | JGI IMG/M metagenome (GOLD analysis project Ga0066605, IMG submission 60385) | Marine microbial communities from expanding oxygen minimum zones in the Saanich Inlet - SI075_LV_DNA_10m | ecosystem: Environmental > Aquatic > Marine > Unclassified | place: British... | reverse complement strand
CGCGCGCGAAGTCGCCAAAGACGGCATCAAAATATACACCATCGGCATCGGCACCCCCGAAGGTGAGTATTTAAAAGTCCGCAACGCACAAGGCACCGAAGAGTTCATCCGCGACTTCAGCGGTCAACCCGTACGCAGCCAACTCGACGAACGCACACTGCAAGAGATTGCACAACTCACAGGCGGGAGCTATAGCCGTTTAAGCGATCAGTCGCTCAACAGACTTTACAACTCCGTGCTCGCCACACTCCCCCGCGAAGAGCGCGAGTCCGAATTACAAGAAGCCCGCATCGAGCGCTATCAATGGGCCCTATCCGCCGCCTGCATTCTCCTTGTATTAGAAATCTTCATACGCCGACGCAGAAAAGCCTCGATTCAACTGGCAGTGATCATCGCCACGACATCCCTGCTGCTACCTATACCCAGTGAAGCGCAGGAACTAGAACCATCGACCTCACCGACCGAATCTTTAGAGCTACCATTACCGCCGACACAGGAGTCGCCCGAAGCAATCATTCAAGAGGTCGAAACGGACCCGCGCGTGTTATACAATCAAGCGCATGCTCAACTCGACGCCGGCGACTACGCCGAAGCAACACGCCTCTACGAGGCAGCGATCGAACTCAGCGAAGATGTCTCTCTCGAACGTGATGCATTATACAATATGGCGCACGTCATCAACCAGGTTGGCGAAACCGCGCTGGAGGCACAGGACTTCGAGGCTGCTATCGAAAGCTGGAAACAAGCCGAGGCCTTATTTAAATCCGCCAACGAAATTGATTCAAGCGACGCCATCAGCATCGAAGATGCCACCAGTATCGAAGCGCGCCGCAACGCGCTCGAAGAATTCTTGAAGCAACAAGAACCTCAAGACCAGGAGGATCAAGAAGACAGCGAGGACTCCGAAGAATCGGAAGAGTCCGCAGACGATGAAGAAGGCGAACAGGATGAGCAACAAGAGGGCGAAGAAGGCGAAGATCAGGGCGAGCAGTCCGAAGAAGAATCTGGCGAAGAAGGCGACGAGACCAAACAAGGCGAAGACGGCGAACAGTCCGATCAAGAAAGCGACGAGTCCGACTCCTCCGATAGCTCTGAGTCCGAAGAGCCAAGCGAAGGCGAAGACACCGAGTCCACCGGCGATCCCGCCGAAGACATGGAGCAACAAGCCGAAGAAGAAGCCGCTGGCGAAGGCGAAGAAGATCCTGGCGCAGAAGAGAGCGAAGTTCCTCAACCGACCGAAGGCCAACAAGGCGAAGCCGCAGACGGCGAGCAAGGCGAGATGATGCCCATGGAAGGCATGAGCATCTCCGAAGCCCAAGACCTACTCGACAGCCTACGCGGCTCCGAACAATTACTCCCATTTTCCGATCCATCCGACGAAACCCGCCAATCGAACAGCAACAGAGAACTCCGCGACTGGTAACGTTCATTTTTAGATACCTATGCACCTACGCAACGCATTCCTAATACTCGCCCTCTTCACGACCTCCACCCTACTTGCGGAGATCCGAGTCAGCACACGCTTTGAGCCGGCACGTGTCCCCACCGGCGGCACCTCGAAATACATCGTCGAGATTATCGAAACCGATGACAGCACGATGCCAAAAACCGAGCGCGTCACGACACTGCCGATTCCCCAAATCAACACCCTCACGATGCGTAATGGTCGCATCGCTGCAGGTTCCCAACGAACTCAGATTACCAATGGTGTCCGTGAATATAGCAACTCGCAGCAGCTCATCATCGATGCAGCCTCTTCAACAGAAGGCAGTTTCACGATCCCTGGCTACATTTTCGAATACAAAGGTGGACGCCTACAAGCACCAGCAGCCACGCTCACCGTCGTCAAACGCTCAGCCGACGATGCGCCCACGGTCGATGAACTTATCTTTCTAAAGGCCGATGCCCCACAACAACTCTATGTCGGCCAGACGACACCGATCATACTGAAGCTCTACGTCTCAAGCAACGTGCAGCTACGAGGTATGAATCCCTTCGAGCGCAACGCCGACGGATTCACGGTCAGCGACCAGCCGGAAGAATATTCAGAAAGCGTCGAGATGGCAAACGGACGTCGTTATCGCGTTTACAGCTGGCCGCTCACCATCACTCCAATCAGCGCAGGGGCACAGGATCTCGACTTTCAATTAACTGTATCCGTACAAATGCCAGACCAGCGAAACACGCGCGGCTCTCAATTCGGCGGTGGCATGTTTGACAACTTCTTCGGCCGCTCCGAACGCTTCAACATCTATACCCCGCCCACTCAAGTCGACGTGCGCGCACTCCCCACTGAAGGCAAGCCGAAGAGCTTCTCTGGAGCCATCGGTCAGTTCAACATGGAAGTCACCTCCGACAGCACTTCAACACGAGTCGAGGAGCCCATCATGCTATCGCTGAAGCTTAGCGGTCGCGGCAACTTCGATCGCATCAAAGGCCCTGAGATGCCCAAGACCAGAGGCTGGCGTAACTATAAGCCCGAGTCCACCTACGAGCCAAGCAACTCGCAACCGCTCAAAGGCGTGAAGCGTTTCGACTATGTCTTTATTCCTGAAAAAGCAGGTAACCTCAAACTCCCTAAAGTGTCATTCTCATTCTTCGATCCGAAGACTGAGAAATATGTCGAGCTCACCAGCCCGGCACCCACTGTTAAAGTGGCTCTATCCAAGCGTCCCGCGGTTACTACAACACCGACCGAGACCGATAACCAAGACTCAACGCCTGCAATCAATCTGACCAAAGCACTCAGTCCTGAAGAGCTACTCATCATACTCGACTACCGCCCGGAGCAAGGACGTCACATCGAAACCGACCTACTGTCCAGTCGATTGTTTTACGGCCTCAACGGCATCGGACTCGTCGCACTCACCACGGCAGGCATCCTCATCTATCGCCGTAAATGCCTGCACAACAATCCAGACTACGCCCTCGCCCACGAAGCGAAGCAAGCCCTCAAGAAAGCAATCAAAGACTCGCAAAGCAGCGACGCGGGCACCTTCTACCACAGCGCGCAATGCGCAATCCGGCTCGCAGCGACCGCACGCATGAAGCGCAATCTACGCTCTGCCGACTTCGCAGAACTCGAAGCATTATTCAAACAAAGCCAAGTCAACGGTGACGTGATCGAACAAGCCCACACCCTCTTTAACGAAGCCGACAACCACCGCTTCTCAGGCCGCACCCACAGCGCCGACCTGCAACGCGCCCGCACTCAGCTCAACACCATATTGAAAGCACTATGAGTTCACTCTTACGTATCTCACTCCTTTGCATCCTCACTGCCGTCTCCGCATTCGCGGCGACCAGCGAATCAAACACGCCCTTTGAAGGAGGCATCGAAGCGTATCAGAATGCTGAATACAAAACAGCAAAGGCACAATTCAGCGCCGCACTGAAGACCAACGAAACTGCCGCCGCACGCCACAACCTAGGGCTCGCACATTTCCAACTCAATGCGCCAGCCGAAGCAGTCTGGCAGCTCGAACGCGCGCAGCTGCTCGAACCCTTCAACGCCGACTACCGCGACAAACTCGAAGCCGTCCGCCAAGAACTCGGCCTATTCGCTGGCTCGCCCAAATGGACTGTCCTTGCCAGCGCAGCACTCCCCACCAAAATGTGGATCGTCATCGCAACAATCAGCTTCTGGACGCTGATCGCCATATTGATCCTGCCGCGCATCAACGACACAAAGATCGGCATCAGCCTCAAAACATTACGCTTCATTAGCATCTTCGCGTTGATTCTTTCAACACCATCGATCTGGCTCAACCTACGCTTGCTACAAACAGGCACAGTCATCACCGACGAGGCGACAAGCCTCCACGCAGCCCCCGCCTCCGCCGCCCCGCAAAGTGGCACCGCCCGCCCTGGCGAACGCGCCCGCATCCTAGATCAATACAAGCACTTCTACGAAATCGAAACTGAAGGCCAAGCCACCGGCTGGATCTCCAAAGACGCCTTCCGCCCGTTGGCAGATTAAGCTCCCCGCATTTATGAAAAATAAAACAATCGGATTCGTCGGCCTCGGCCGCATGGGCGGCAACATGGCGCGCTGCCTCAAAGACAAAGGCTACAACGTCTCTGCGCTCTTTGATATTAACGACACGACTGCCAATGAGTTGGCTGCCGAGATTGGTTCGACGGCTTACACGACACTCGCTGAGGTCACAGCCAATGCCGACATCATCCTGACCGTCGTGACCAATGACGCCGCCATGGACGCGATCTTCTTTGGCGCAGATAACTTGCTGACCGGAGCCGAAGGCCGCAAGTTTATCAACTGTGCGACGCTCACACCCGCAGTGCATACGAAGCTCGAAGACGCCGCTACCAAAGTCGGCGCGACTTGCCTCGAAGCCTGCATGGCCTCCAGCATTCCACAGGCACGTAACGGCGAACTCTTCCTAATGATCGGCGGACGCGAGGCCGACTTCGACGCAAACAAGCCCCTGCTCGACGAGCTAAGCAAAGCGCTCCACTACGTCGGCCCAGCTGGCAAAGCCTCGGAAGTCAAAGCACTGGTCAACATGGTGATGAACATCAACACCGCCGCACTCGCGGAAGGCCTCGGCATCGGCGATGCACTCGGCATCGACCTGAAAATGTTATGCGAAATCTTTAGCCAAACCGGTGCCAACTCCCGCGTGCTGGAGACGGACGCAGAAGATATGATTCTCCGCGACCACGATTGCTATTTCTCTGCATCGCACGCCGCTAAAGATTCCGGCATTGCGCTCGGTCTGGCAGCGGCGAACGGAATCCAGACACCACTCGCGCAAGCAACCTTTGACCAATACACCAAACTCACCGACATGGGCAATGGCGAACTCGACAAATCCGGCATCGCGGAACTGACCTTTAAAGGGCGCAAGGCTTAACAGGCGCAAGTGATCTGAGTTGTGGAACATGCTTCCCGAAGAGAGCATGTTTGCTGTATTCTAAGACGAAAACAACACGCTCGGCGCTTCGCGCAGAAGCGCGTTCCACACTGACTCCGCCTAGCTTGAACAATTTCAGCTTTCCAAACTACCCTAACCGCAAGGCGGGCTCGATGCTGATAGCGTCATTACGCGTGCCTTCGGGATCAGCATAGGCGGCGAAAGCGATCATCGCCGCATTGTCGCCGGTGTGCTGCGGCTCAGCGATCAAGCATGCCAGTCGATAACGTTTGGCGAGTCGCTGCATCGCGGCGCGGAGTGCTTTGTTATTTGATACACCGCCGGAAAGACCGAGGCTCTTATAGCTATCGACCTCCAAGATGTGCTTGGTCTTACCAAACAGTTGATCGATCACCGCGCTTTGATAGGACGCGCAAATATCAGGCAGCGCGGCTTCGAGTTCAGCATCGCCCATCTTCTCAATGCGATAGCGCAGGCTGGTTTTGAGTCCAGAAAAGCTAAAGCGCCGCTCGTTGCGCGGCGCAATCGACTTCGGAAAATCAAATGCCTTGGCATTCCCATTCGCGGCAATCTTTTCGACATGCGGTCCGCCAGGATAGGGCAAACCGAGAAGCTTGGCGCCTTTATCGAGCGCCTCGCCCGCGGCGTCGTCGACAGTTTCCGCTAATACGGTGAGCTGCTTGGCTTGGTTAATTTCAAATAGAATGGTGTTGCCGCCCGAGACCACAAGTCCGAGATGCGGCAGTAATCCGTCGAATGCATTGGCAAAACCGTCGGGGTCTGCTTGGTGCAGCGTAATGAAAGGTGAATACGCATGACCACGCAGGTGATTAACGCCGCACAGCGGCAACTTCCAGGCGAGCGCAAGGCTTTTAGCAAATGCGATACCGAGCGCGAGACAACCGGCAAGACCAGGCCCCTGCGTGACGGCTATCCGAGTGATCTCCGACTGCCGCGCCAGTACATCGGATGCTTCCAGCAGCGGCAAGAAATTCTTCAAATGCTCACGGCTGGCGAGATCGGGCACCACTCCGCCGTATTCTTGATGCAAACTGATCTGACTGTGCACCCACTCGCCTGCGACTCCCTTGGCGGGATTGAACAGTGCGAGCGCGGACTCATCGCAAGAACTTTCAATGGCTAAAATCATCTATACAGAAAACGTTGAACGTCTTGGATCGAAGGTCGAACATCGAATTGACTAAAAAAACAGAAAAAGGGTACCAGACAGATTCGACGTTAAGTGTTCAAAGTTCGACCTTGGACATTCCCATCTTCGCACCAATTAGCCCGTCGAGTATCTGCTCTGCAACGAGTCGCTGCGAGTCTTCAACCGGCGCAAATCCAAATACCTTGGCAAAAGAGGCATCGCTCATCTTACGCAGATGATGCTTTTGCAGCATGAGCATCATAGCTTCTTCCGCACTACGCTCGACCGTGACATTTGGATAGACGCCGGTACCGTTGATCGCTTCACCGCTAGGCAATAAATAACGAGCACTGGTAAGTTTCAACCCATCGCCATCAGGGAAAGAATAAACACTTTGCACCGAACCTTTGCCGTAAGATTTCTCTCCCACCAGCACTGCCCGGGCATGATCTCGCAACGCACCAGAAAAGATTTCGGAAGCGCTCGCGCTATCACCATCAATCAACACGACCAACGGTTGATGATTTGCATCCAGTGTTGCCTCGGCATAAAAGACCTCTTGAACGCCGCGACGCGATTGCACAGTGAGAACTGCTTGCCCCACCTCTAGAAAAACTTCGGCCATCCGCACCGCGATATTAAGGCGACCGCCTGGGTTACCACGCAGGTCAATAATCAGGCCCTGCATCCCTTGAGCATTGAGGCGATGAATCGCAGAAACCATTTCCAAGTCGGTCTCGTCGATAAACTGACGCACGCGCATGTAACCGACGGTGTCTGTCGCCATCTCCACATCGACCACGGAATCGAGCGCAATTGCACGCCGCTCCAAATCAAAGGAATGCTCTTCGGCTGTGATCGGCCGCTCAATTTCCAACGACACCATAGAGCCCGGCTCTCCGCGAATGCGGTCAATCACCTCGCCCAGAGTCTCTTCACGCGTATCGACGCCATCGACGCCGACAATGAAATCACCCGATAAAATGCCGGCCGCTCCAGCACTGCCCTGCTCGAAGACCTGCGAGATAATGATGCGGCCAGAAAATTGCCCCACCTCTATACCAACACCGACATATTCCTGATTAGCCGCCATGCTAAACTCCTCGTAGTGGTCAGGCGTCATATACTCGGAATACGAATCCAGCGAGCGCACCGCCGCCCCCAAGGCGACATCAGTCAGGTCTTGAAAATCTACCTCATCGGCATGGACAAACTCAGACTCCACAATTCGCATCACCATCCCGTAACGAGAAAGGCTCTGCCAATAATCCTTAGAAAACATAGCCCGCCAATCTGCCCGCGTCGCGAATTGCGAAGCGAGCACCGTCAATATGGCAATAGAGATCACCCAGCGCAGCGTATACTTGTTCATACTAGGCACTGTGTTCACCGAACAGTCGGTTGTAAATATCGGGAATGGGGGTCGATGAAAATAAAGATTCGTGCGAACTGGGATCGTCCATCGATTCAATGTAAATATGAAGAACGGGATGTTTAAAAGCATGAGTAAGAGCCCCTCATCCATCCCATCAGCGAAACTCTATCCACATTTATTCTCGACTAACAGCCACAAGCCTCGTTGATCAAATGAAATGAACGGGGCCGACAAAACACTATGGGACCAACTTCAAGCGAGCTGTGCAAACGGCCCGATCAGCTATCGCGACTATATTAACCTCGTCTTGTATACTGACAACTGTGGTTATTACACTCGGAATCGTGAACGCGTTGGCCGCATCCCCGACCGCGACTTCTATACTGCGGAGAGTCTGGGCAAGGTATTTGCTCAACTCGTCACCACCGCCTCCCATGATCTGCTCGGCGAGACCACTGCCGCGCAATCTACCTTCATCGAAATCGCGGCCGAACCCGGCGCGGAGCTGCTTAGTCGCATCGAGTCGCACCCATTTGCTGACAGCCGTGTGATTCGCCAGGGCGATCCAATCTGCGCCGATGGCCCCGTAGTGATCTTTGCCAATGAGTGGCTCGATGCCCTGCCCTTCCACCGCTTGATCTTTCAAGATGGTCAATGGCACGAACGCGGCGTGTGCCTCAACAGCGACGACACACTCGAAGACGTGTTGCTCGACCACTTCACACCCGAAGTCGCAGCCATTCAAGAACGCCTCCCGACAAAAGCCCTCGAAGGCTACGAGCTCGATCTGCCGCTGCAGGCTGAGGCTGCGATTGCCAATCTACTCGCACAAGACTGGAGTGGCATGCTTCTACTGTTCGACTACGGCAAGACATGGCAGGCACTTTCCACTGACTGCCCAGCGGGCACCGCCCGCACCTATCACCAGCACACGCAGGCCAACCACTTGCTCGATCTACCTGGGAAAAAAGACATTACCTGCGACATCTGCTGGGACCCACTAGCCGATTTATTGACTGAAAAAGGCCTCCAATCCGTCACGCTTGAGACGCAGGAATCGTTTTTAGTGCAGCGTGCACAGCGCGCAGCTGAGTCGATCGTCAGCGACGCAGCGGGCACCTTTAGCCCTGACAGGCAAACACTTATGGAACTTATCCACCCGACACACATGGGCCGACGTTTCCAAGTTCTCTGGGGACTACGAGGCCGCTAATTTTTTCGACAAAAAGGCTTGCTTGGCTGGCACAGCCCCCTACTTTTCTGCCCTTCATAACTTTAATCAAGGAACTCTCATGTCACGTATTTGCGCAATCACAGGTAAACGCCCCGTCAAAGGTGGTATCATCATCCGTAAAGGTCTCACCAAAAAAAGCGGTGGTATCGGAACCAGTCTCGTTAAGAACACAAGACGTCGTTTTTGCCCGAACGTTCAGCGCATCCGCGTTAAACTTCCGAGTGGTGAGGTGAAGCGTATGTGGGTCTCGGTGAAGGCGATCAAGGCAGGTCTTGTTACAAAAGCATAGTTCGACACAACTTTCCTTAGAAGCCTCGGTCTAACGACCGAGGCTTTTTTGTACCAAGACCGTAAGATCTCCGCTTAATAGCTTGATAAGCTAGATCTCACACTTCTCACTTTGAATTAGTTATTTCAAGCTATGGCATCTTCCATCACACGGCGACACTACCCCATTCCGAATCTAAGCTTCCGTGATTTTTGGGATATTTGCTGTCGCTTCCAAACTGTGCATCCCGAATACCGAGATGTTTATTTTACGGTGGATGGACACGATACCTTTATCGTTCTCAACGAGCCTGAAGTCACCAAGGTTTTAAAGAAGCTCAAGGGTAAAGAAAATCGCGTGCGTAAATATTCGGCACGCTTTCACACAAGTAGCAGTGAGCACAGCGAGGGTTATAGTGTCTCCGAGCTGCAGTATTGTCCCGCTGACGACAAACGAGATCTTCAAGGGCTAAAATTCTACAGCGATTCGGTCAATAAAGCGAACTACTATCAATTCGAAGAAGAGATCTACACCAACTATCCCTTCATCGAAAACACCGAGATCGAAGTTGAGTTCGGCACGCCCTGCGAAGTACTTGCACTCATTATCGATATTCGAGGCTTCAGCCTCTTTTGCGAAGAGCCCAACATTGAGTCGCCCTATATCTGCGGACTAATGTCTGCCTTTTACCACATGGTGAATCGCGCACTGCAACGCTTTCCACCGGAAATGACTAAATTTCTTGGTGATGGCGTGCTCGCAATATGGGAGACGACTCCTGCCGACCGTGAGATCGCGGTTAATGTGGCATTGAAAGCCGCGATTGGCTTGCGCAATCAATGGACACAAGTTCAAGACAGTCCACACTTCAGTCACGGTGCGCCCTCCGCACTAGGCGCAGGTATCTGCTTTGGCCTCGCCAGTCACCTTGAAGTGGGCGACGACTATATCGGCCGGCCGATTAATATCGCCAGTCGCCTGTGCAGCGTCTGCCCGGGTGATCGCGTTTATGTCGACCGCTCCGTACCCAACATTCCGCTGCAATTGAAGAAAGAAGAGCTGGTCACGCACATTAAACCTTATGGTCGCCACAACGTCTGGGCCTTCATCAACAAAGACGCGTAATAAATATTCAACACCCAATATTGATCGTTCAATGTTGTTCCTTGAGTGTTCCGCGTTCACCGTCCCCCTGCCATAAAAAAAACCATTCTCAAGACTAGCTACAACGAAGAACTCCCGATCCATGCACGAAGGGAAGAGATCATTCGCGCCATTCAGCAAAACCAGATCATCGTCATCGCTGGCGAAACTGGCTCGGGTAAGACCACCCAGATACCGAAATTCTTACTCGATGCTGGCTATGGGCAGAACGGACTAATTGGTTGCACCCAGCCGCGCCGCGTCGCCGCCCTCTCCGTCGCCCAACGCATCGCCGAAGAGCTCGGCGTCACCTACGGTCACGAAGTCGGCGCTAAAATTCGCTTCACTGATCAGACGCGCAAAGACACTGCGATCAAAGTGATGACCGATGGTATCCTTCTCAATGAGATCCAGGACGACCCAATGCTACGCGCCTTCGACGCCATCATCATCGACGAAGCACACGAGCGCAGTCTCAACATCGACTTCATCCTTGGTTGCTTGCGGCAACTCGCCGACCAGCGCAAAGACCTACGAATCGTCATCACTTCAGCGACGATCGATACCGAGAGTTTTTCCAAAGCCTTCGACGGCGCGCCGATTATCGAAGTCTCCGGCCGCACATATCCAGTCGACACTTACTACCGTCCGATCGACGGTATGCTCGAAGATTCTGGCGACCTGACCTTTATCGAAGCCGCCGCCGAACAGGTCAACGAGATCATCAATCACAACCGCGAGGGCGACATCCTCGTATTCCTCCCTGGCGAACGCGACATCAACGAGCTGCGCCGCAAACTCGAAGACAGCCGCGCCCGCTCCTGCGACATCCTGCCGCTTTATGGACGCATGGCCAACGCCGACCAGCAGCGCATTTTCCATCCGCAAGGTCGGCGCCGCGTTATTCTCTCGACCAATATCGCCGAAACATCGCTCACAGTGCCCAGCATACGCTACGTGGTCGACACTGGGCTAGCGCGCATCAGTCGCTACAGCGCGACTTCCCGCACACTGCGCCTGCCGATTGAACCCATCGCTCAATCCAGCGCCGATCAACGCAAAGGCCGCTGCGGACGCGTGAGTGACGGCGTCTGCTATCGCCTTTACTCCGAGCAAGATTTCCTCGGTCGCCCACACTACACGACACCAGAAATTCACCGCTCGAATCTAGCCTCCGTGATCCTGCGTATGCTAGCCTTCCGGCTCGGCGACATCCGCACCTTCCCCTTCATCGATCCGCCCTCCGACACCGCGATCCGCGGCGGCTACCGACTACTGGAGGAACTCGATGCGGTTTACAGCGACAGCCGTAGCGACAACGAAGACGACTACCGACTCACCAATCTTGGGCGAAAACTTGCAAGGCTGCCCGTCGACCCAACTGTCGCGCGTATGCTGCTGCAAGCGCAGTGCGAAGGTGCGATCGAAGAGGTGCTGGTGATCGCATCTGGCCTCTCCATTCAAGACCCGCGCGAGCGCCCTGCCGAACTCGCCAAAGAAGCCGACGAAATGCAAAAGCGCTTCGTCCATAAAGAGTCCGACTTCCTGACGCTGCTCAACATCTGGAACGCCTACCACGACGAGATGGATCGGCTCTCCCAAGGTCAGCTACGCAAATTCTGTAAAAAGCACTTCGTCTCGTATCAACGCATGCGCGAGTGGCGCGATGTGCACTATCAGCTAGAGCGGGTGCTAAAAAGCCTAAAGATGATGCCATCAAGGAAGGTCGAACCAAGAAAAACCAAAGCCAAATCATCTGGGAGGGACGACCTCCGCGTCGTTCGCGAAGAATTCAACGCTCCTCGCTCCCACAAGCGAGGCCACAAGGCCAAACAAACAACAAACAACAAACAACCAGCAACGAACAACCAGCCAGCCACCCCACTCGATTCTAAAACCGACGCAGGCTACGCCGCGATTCATCGCTCGATCTTATCCGGTCTACTCAGTAATATCGCTGTCAAAGAAGAAGAACACAACTACCGCGGCCCGCGCAATCGCAAGGCGCTACTCTTCCCTGGCTCTGGACTATTCGATCACGCCACCGCCAAGCAACAGCGCAAGGCCTCTTACGCTAAAACCAGCAAGCCCAAGCCAGCCAAAACCACCGCGCCCGCATGGATCGTCTGCGGCGAGTGGATGGAGACCAGTCGCCTCTTTGCCCGCACCGCCGCTAAGGTGCAAGTGCAGTGGATCGAAGACCTGGCAGGCGACTTGCTCAAACTCAAGCATTCCGAACCCTTTTGGAGCACCAAGTCCGCAGCTGCGCTTTGCAAGCAGCGCAAGGTGCTCTACGGCCTAGAGATCGGCCGCAGCAATGTTAGCCTTAGCCGCATCGATCCCGATCAATCGACCGAGATCTTCGTCCGCAATGGTTTAATCGAACAAGGCATCCGCGAGCGCCCTGACTTCTTACAGCACAACGACGAAGTCAGCGAACGCGCCGAATCCGAACTCGCCCGCCGCCGCCTCGGTTCTGGGTTTGCAGTCGAAGACCGACTCTACGAATTCTACCGGCAGCGCCTTAGCGCCGTCGGCTCATACGCCGAGCTGCGCAGCTTCGCCAAAAGCGAACACGGCGGACGCCTCGACTTCCTCAAAGCCTCCATCGACGACCTGCTCCCCGAAGAGGAACAAGACGACACTACCGAAGCCTTCCCAAAATCACTGGCAATCGGTGGCAGCGAACTCCCTCTGCGCTATCGGCACGAACCTGGCGGCGATGACGACGGCGTGACGCTCTGCGTGCCACTCACACAGATCGGCGCGATCCAACAGGGCACGCTCGACTGGGCAGTGCCCGGGCACCTCGAAGAAAAGATCGAAAGCCTACTACGCGGCTTACCCAAGCAAATCCGCATTCAGCTACATCCGCTCAAACAACGCGCCGCCGAACTCCGCCAGCAGCTCAAGCCTTCCGAACGTTCACTTCGCGATCAGCTCGCCGACACCCTGCGCGAGCAATACCAAATTCAAACATATAAGGACGACTGGTCGAAAACCGAGATCCCCGACTACCTGCAACCACGTATTCAAATTGAGAATACAAAAGGCGACATCCTCGCCGACGGACGCGACCTCGACACCCTACGCGCAACTCTCAAAAGCACCGCCAAAGAAGTCTCACGCGGCAATGGACTCGACGCCATCCCCGCATGGCAATCTGCCACCGCACAATACGAACGCGAGAATTTAAGCAGCTGGAGCTTCGGCGACCTACCCACAGAGATCGACCTCAGCGGCGACTCCGGCCTACCACTCAAAGCATTTCCCGCCTTAGTATTGGAAGGCGAACAAGTGCACCTACGTCTTCTCGCAGACGCCTCCACCGCACTGCACGCCACGCAAACAGGCTGGCCGGCACTCGGTACAGTTGTGATGGGCCGAGACATCGCTTGGCTGCGCAACGACCTAAAAGACCTCAAACAACTCGGCGCCCTACTCCTGCCACTTGGCGACTTCGACACTGTCAAAGCAAGTGCTTGGCACCACATTCAGAATCACCTCTTCCGCTCTGGTGAATATTTACCGCTCAAAGAATCACGCTTTAAAAAAGTACTCGCGCGCGCCGATGAAGAACGTCTCGGGATCGTACTCAAGCTCAAAGAGCAGCTCCGCGCCCTACTCGGAGCCCGCCAAGACATCTGCCTCTTACTTGAGCAGAAGAAGACCAGTAAGGCGCTGGTCTATCCAGGCATGCGCGCACAGATGGAGCGTATCGCTCCCACCAACATTCTAGAGCACTACAGCTTCACTGAACTGCCACACCTCACCCGTTTCCTCAAAGCCATGCACCTGCGCGCCGAACGCGCCAAAGACAGCCTTCAGCGCGACATCGAAAAATCGAAACGGTTAGCACCCTACGAAGTAAGGCAAGCGAAGTTAGACAAACTAGCCAAAGCCCCGGAGCAAAAGCACCAAGTCAAGGCATTCCACTTGCTGTTAGAGGAATTCAAAGTCTCGGTCTATGCGCAGGAACTCGGCACCTCGCAAAAGGTCTCCGAAAAACGATTGGATAAACTAGCCGACGAACTCGAACGTAAACTAAAATAGTGATTCAATTGGCAAATAACACGTCCTACTCTCCACAACATTAG
>Ga0066605_10001770_pt1 | contig 14170 bp, 12 predicted proteins | sample SaaInlLV_DNA_10m_FD_60385 | JGI IMG/M metagenome (GOLD analysis project Ga0066605, IMG submission 60385) | Marine microbial communities from expanding oxygen minimum zones in the Saanich Inlet - SI075_LV_DNA_10m | ecosystem: Environmental > Aquatic > Marine > Unclassified | place: British... | reverse complement strand
CCATAAATAGACACGAACCGCAAAAATTTCTGACAGTATAGGGTAGTAAACGCTGCGTTTGGATTTCAATGAAGCAATGTATTCGGCTGTTAAATCACTCTGGATTGCCGCCTTGATTAAGATTTTCAGATAGCGGCGTGATGTCGGCAAGTCTTGTTCTGTATCTGCCTCACTCATTAACGTTTGTGCCATGACAGTGCGATCGCCACAGACCACTGACGCCTCAATCAATTTGTAAGTTTCGCCCTCAGATGCCGCGATGCGGTCGAAATCGCGCTGAGCTATTTCGTGCAGAACGCCCTCAACTCTGGCGCCTTTATTGTAGCAAATATTTGCAAAACTTGGCTCTACAAAATTTGGACCCTTCAAATTCATTACAAGGCGGTAATCGTTCAGCAAAGCTGGATTGCTCGAAATTGGCGTCATCTTACGAACGTTACGAAAATAATCATTGGACATGTTTGATCCGTAAGCAAAATAAAATGCCACTTTGATCTCCTAAGAAATAAAAAATTAACGTTTTATTGCCGTCCTACTCACCATCGCCTTCCAATACAGACCATCTTTTTTAAGTGATAAGTTCGTTACAATTTCTCCGTTATCTTCCCAGCGCATTTCCAAAGCATAATGATTTTCATGCACTAATTCAGCATTTCGCAGGGGGTTAAAGTCAGGCTCGTTTGCAAGACCATTCATGGTTTCACAATGTTGGTCCAGATTAATGATTTCATCGCGATAGAACATAAAATCATCATGGTGCAAGGCCCGAAAATTATCTGGGTCATAGTTTTCAAAACAGGCGATTGATTTGTCAAACAGGCTCATTTTTCTCTCCTTAAACTATTTAAATTTTGGAATGCGCCCCCCAGTATTCGCTATCCCAATAGATATCGAAACTGAATTGTAACCCATCTTTTACTACGAAGTGGTGAATAGCTTTACCGCTCAAACCACCGTCGGCTGTGCAAGTGCAAAATACGCAAACATCGGTTTCATTCGAAACAACTTTGTCGATATTTGGTGCAAATCCGGGCCATGCTTCATTTAACTGACTTAAAACGCCTTCTAAAAAAGCTGGGAATCCGACATATTGGCCTGATAAAGCATGTTGGGCATGCATCGTGTAAGTGCATTCAGGATGATTTAATTTAGCTAGAGCATCCATATCTCCAGCGCCAAACGCAGCATACGCAGACATCACTACTTCTTCTGCAGTCATAATTTTCTCCTGTGTTGAACGACTATATAATTACACAAAACTAATCCGTGGTGGATAATTTTGCGTCTTGATTGAGGGGTATTGCAGATACGCCAGCGGGCGCGTGCAAACATTAAATATCAAAATTACACCCTTCACACAATCCCAGTCTCTGCTTACATATCAATGTTTGTTACGAGATATCCAACATGCGTGCCATTCTGACAGCATTGATGTTGACCGTCGCAACGCAAGCGGGCGCAAGCCCGCAACGTTTTCAGAAACAGATTATTTAGATCCCACAACGAATCTATTTGAGGTCTTTTTTGTATTTTTTTTCGATTAAGCCGTGTTAGCTTTAGCCTGTTCTTGGATCTCAGTAGCTTCTGCATGAACTTCGTAACTTCTTACCATATGGTCTGACCAATCTGGATTTTCCATAATCATCTTGAATACGTCGCCTGCCATATAGGCATCCAGAGCAGCCTTACTTTCAAACTGATAGCAACCACCATAAGTTTTTTCTTCGTGGTTAAAAAGAAAATGTTTGATAATAAGTCCCTCAATCTCTGCAAAAACGGGCGCAATTTCCGCAGTGGCCTTATCGTATTCCTCAGCAGTATTTTCTGCTTTGAAGTTTATGACTAGTAAATGCATATTTCATCCTCCTTATTTATTAACTAAGCATATTATATTGATACCGAAAAGTATTAAATTATATTTTGTCTTATTAACCCACACAAAGCCCCCACAACAGCTTTCGCAACAACCACAAAAATGGTATAATATTTTCGCTTCCGTCAGGCATTCGCGAACGGAACGCGAGGGGTGGGCAGCGGTAATTCGACCCCGTCAAAAATTCAACCTTCACTGCCAATATGCGCCTGATACAGTACCCCGTTATTATCAAAGGGGTATCTATAACGTCATGCGTGCCGCGATTGTAGCACTGATGTTGATGCTTGGTTCGCAGACGGGGGCTTAACGCCGCGTAATACTTGTTCCTGACAGCGGTAAGGGAATAAACTTACGATCGTAAAACATATCGATGAGAGGGCGAAAATGGCGATTGTAGTAAAAAGCGAAATCAAAATCACAAAAGGTTTTGATACTTGGCAGAAGATGGTTAAGTCGCAGGAAGATAGAATTAAGGAAATGGGAATAAAATTCCTTTTTGCCGGAACTGAGAAAGATGACCCCAACCAACTACACGCAATAATGATGTTTCCAAGCATGGAGGCTCTTCAGGCTTTTGGTGCGAATGAGGAACTAACAGAAATACGCAGACAAGCAGGCGCTGTGATTGAAAGTGGTAAAATGACGCCAATATCCGAAGACTATTTTGCCAACTATCCAGATGCATTCATGAAGCATTGAACATACACCAAACACAAAAGCATACTGGGCGCTGAATGGCGCGCAGTACAGTCAAACACTGGCACTCATAGCTTGTGTTATTTTCGTACACTGAACATAGTTGTGAGCCAAGCGCTGAGTCTGCTAAAATCATGGAAGACCAACTTAGGAGTAACCGCCATGCGCGCCGCACTTATAGCACTGATATTGATGTTTGGTTCATAGGCGGGGGCAGGGTGTGGCGATCTTTGTGACGAAGGCTAGTTGAAAACTGCGTCTGATGCCGAATTGCAAGCCCTTCTGGCAGCCGGTGCCGACGTCATGGCGCGGACTGAGGAAGGTTGTACACCGCTGCACAAAGCGGCTATTCATGGCGCGCCTGTAAAAATCAAAGCGTTACTGGTTTCAGACAGTCATTTTCAACAGTGATTACGCACGGCCCAATAATTTCCTTTTCTTACCAAAAATGGAAAATCGTAATCATGCAAACAGGACGTTCCAGAGAATGTTCAACTATGTTCTGGAAACTTATGGCCTCAAATTAGATCAAGACGGACAACCAAGAACAACCTATTCACTTCGTCATTATGCATTGCAGACACGTCTTAATAAAAGTGGTGGAAAAGTGAACATTTATGACTTGGCGCGCAATGCAGGAACATCTGTAAATCAACTCGAAAGATTTTACTTGAAACGAATGAAGGTGAGTAAGAAACAAAGAGAAAATCTCAATAGATTTGACTCAACAGAATAGGCTCAAAGCGATTGATCGCGGGTGGGTGGTTAGCCATCCTTTTTCAGCGGCATGCATTTTTTGAATTCATATCCATTGGAAACAGACTTCTTTTTTGCAATATTCGAATAGAATTCAAATTGCACAACTGAAAGAAATCAGATGAATTTGAGACAGGAAAGGCACACCCATGGAAACTGTCAGCTTTACCCAAATGAAAGATGGAACATGCAAGGAATATGAATTGCTGTCGCGGCTCGAAAAGCCGTTTCTGCAATTGACAGCAGATCGCGTGTTGAGCGAGCTTCGACGCGCGGGTGAGGTGACTCTGGAGGGATATAAAATCAGCCGCTTAGATCATGGATTACAATCGGGCACACGCGCCTATCGCGATGGGGCGGATATTGATTGGGTTGTAGGCGCTGTGTTGCACGATATTGGCGATGGCTTGGCACCGCAAAACCACGATCGTATGTCTGCAGAAGTCATTCGTCCGTTTGTGCGTTGGGATGTGGCGTGGACCGTTGAACATCACGGAATCTTTCAGATGGTCTACTACGCGCATCATTATGGATGGGATCAGAATGCACGTGATCAATTCAAAGATCATCCAGTATATCAAAGCTGCGCAGAATTTTGTGAGCGGTGGGATCAATCGAGCTTTGATCCTGAATATGACACTCTTTCACTGGATTTTTTTGAGCCAATGGTACGCGAAGTTTTTGGGCGCAAGGCTTATGACCCAAAGGTTGTTCAAGAAGGTTATATATCCAAGCTTATTCCAAACTCTTAAATGTGTTCAAAATGACTTGTAGTTTGTGTAATCAAACCAAACAACTGACTGACGTCAGGACTTCATTCGGAATAAATAAAGGACATTTTTTGGCTTTTCGAAGTGGTATGTCCGATTTGTCAAAGCGTAATTTGTAATGCGCGGTGTTTTGGCATAGCGGAAAAGTGTATTGCTTTATGCTCTAACAGCCAGAAATTAGATTTTTTGTAATAGCTCGTTTCTGTTTAACGGAAGACTTCTCAATCGAGCGCCTGAAGCATTAAAAACCGCGTTTAAAATCGCTGGTGCAATGATTGATGTTGCGGGCTCTCCAGCACCACTGGGGTAGGATCCATTTTCGACAATATGGATGTTTAGTTCTGGAATATTCATTATATTTTGCCATTTATATTTATCAAAATTTGTTTCGACTACGGCTCCGTTTGCGATCGTCAACTTTTCATGCAAGCAATTTGAAAGGCCCCAGAGTATGCTACCTTCAATTTGCGCTTTTGCACCATCTGGGTTAACAATTAATCCAAGGTCTATGGCGACAGTAAGTTTTTTCACAGTCACCGCGGCAGAGCCTGGATCCACATGCACTTCTGCGATGCAGGCTGAAAATGATGGGTTCGTTCTCTCTTCAGCGCCGGCAATCGCAATGCCATGCGCCGTGTTTTCAGGTAAAACACTTGCCCCATAATTGGCCAAACCTGATGCCAGTTTTAGAACATTAGCCAGTCGTTTCCCACCATTTATCGAAGCGCTTCTCTGAAGGGGGCTAACATTTAGAAACGGTTTCATACCAACAGGATATAAATTACTATCATCACCCCCCGCGTTCACCCCCTTGCCGTGAAGCATTGATAGTCGTAGATTAAGCGGATCTGCACCCACTGCATGGGCAATTTCATCGACAAAACTTTCTAATGAAAATACGGTGTAGTTATTTGCAACGCTCCGAACTGCACGCACGGGAACCGCATCTTCAAGCTGTTTGTGCCGGTATGCAATAACTTCAGTATTCTCAATGTCGTACCAATGATCTGATCCCGTCAAAGAAAATAATTGAAGCCGTTCGTCAGTCTCCTGCGCCTGTCCATTTACCACAGGTTTTATCAAACCAAATTTATCAAAAACAATCCAACCTGCGGCAATTTCATGGTTTAAACCTTTGATTTGATTTTTGCTGTCAACAAATGCTGATAATCTTTGGTAAGTTGAGGTGCGAGGATGTGCAAAAGCAAGATCATCTTCGCGCGTAAAAATTAACTTTACTGGTTGATTGGTTTTCAACGCGGCGATGCTTGCTAGTATGATAGCTTCAAATTCAAATTTTTTACCAAAGCCACCACCGATAAGGTGAGGATGGAATATAATTTTTTCTGCGGGCACCCCTGTATACATGCTTAAATACATTGGGATAAGAGGGCCACCTTGATGACTGCTATATACATGCAATTCCCCGCCCACGTACCGCGCCAATGCGTTAGCTGGCTCGAGTGGTGCATGAGCAACCATACTGGTTTGATAGTCCGCCTCAACGTTGAGTAATGAACTGTGGTCAAGATCATCTAAGCGACCAACAGTGAAATATTTGATCCCCTCACTTTTTGTATCGATCAGAGCCTTAGCACCATCCATCAATGTTTCTGAGGAAACATCCTTATTGGCATTTGTGATCCATTCAACATTAACTACCTTTGCAGCCCTCAAAGCGGCTGGATAGTTTTTGGCAATAACAACTGGAATGTCTGTAATGAAACCTCCTTGTTTTGCCTCGTCTGGAAAAGAAACTGGTATAGTAGTGATGTAACCATCTATGTTTTGTGCTGCGTTGTCGTCTATGCTGGAAATAGTCGCCCCTAGTCGGGTGGGAGGCACAATAATTTTTGCATATTGCATGTTTGGAACATAGGCATCTATTCCAAATCTTGCGTTGCCATTTAATTTTTCAGGTATATCAAGCGCTGGGATAGATTTACCGATAATCTTAAAGTTTTCTCGTGCTATCAGTGGCGCGCTCTCTAAGTCATCTTCTAAAATTTCATAATCAATTGTTGTTTCAGATAAAATATCAGAAAAGGTAATTTCTTGATCAAAAATATCGTCTATCACTTTGCTATCTGCAACGCGACAGTCCTCAAACTCTGATCCCATTAAGTCTGCGCCAGCCTCCAATAACACTTGTCTTGCTACTGCTGAAGCCCGAGACAGTTTATCGAACATTTCATGAATACTGTAACTTCCCCCAGTAAGCTGGCCTTGGTATTTTCCAAATGTTTGAGAATCCATCACGGGGTAATCAATGTCAACATTTTCCCAGTCTAGGCACAGTTGCTCTGCAACGATTTGGCTGAGTGCTGTTCCAACGTGTTGGCCAATTTCGGCCTTAAAAATATGAATTGTAGTCCGACCGTTTGATTCCATTGTAAACCACACAGAGGGTTCGAAATTGGCTGGCATCATAAGGGGGCTATTCGGGTTTAATAAATCAATAATCTGCTTGCCTGCAGCCATGCCGCTGGTTGATATTAAAGCGGTAGCTCCTACCATGCTGGTGCTTAATAAAAACCCTCTTCTGGAAAATTTCGGTGCCATCAAAATTTGCCCCCGCGCTTGATTTCTAAAGCAGTTTTAATCGCTTTTTTAACCCTAACGTATGTCATACATCGGCATAGATTTCCTCGCATTGTGATTTCTATATCTTCGTCAGTCGGGTTTTCATTATCTGCAAGTAAAGCGGCCGCTTGCATAATTTGGCCGGAGTGACAGTAACCACATTGCGGCACTTGCTCTTTTTGCCAAGCTTTTTGCAATGGATGATTGGATCCTGGATCGAGCCCTTCAATTGTTGTTATGATAGCATCTTCAACATCGCCAAGCCGGATCCTACATGATCTCATGGCTTCCCCATTAATATGGACTGTACAGCAGCCACAATACCCACCGCCACAACCAAACTTTGTGCCAGTCAGTTGCATACTTTCCCGCAAGACCCATAGCAAAGGTGTATCTGGCGTATCATCTACAAAGTAACTGTTCCCGTTCACTTTTAACATCGCCATTGGCTTGTTCTCCGTTACTCATTTTTTTGAGACACTGGTTGGTACGTTTCTTCGAGATAATGGAAAACTGACGTTGCCATAATATCCATTAACTCTTTAGATTTGAATCTTACTTTATTCCTTTTGAGGACCCGTATAACGGATTTAGAATTTCTTCTAAGATACTTTGAATGTATGCCAATCATACGATCATCAAAAAATACCATGTCACCAGATGAAAATTTACGTATCACAGGTACCATTGTCTTATTCCAGTCAGTGGCACCTAAACGAATGAGTGATAAAGCTATTTGTCTCTGATGAAGCCCTTTTTTCTCATTGGGCGTGTAATTTTGCGTTATTTTATAAGAAGTCCAAGTGGTTGAATCGGATAAAATAGCTCCAGCACTTTTATTTTTTTCTTGATTTTTGACGGAGCCTTTTACTGTCTGACCCCCATGACAAGTTCCGCAACCCTCGCTTGGTTGCTGAAATAACATTTCGCCAATTTTGAAAGAAAGTGATTTATCTTGAAGTTCTCTAAACTGAAAAGGTGCTGCAGGTTCGGTTGATCCGAGCGTGGGTGGTAAAAGAAAAAGTACCAGTGCAACTGTTCGCGTCAGCAATTTACCGCTCCATTGAAATAAAAACGAGATTTATCATGACAAGTGGATATCATCCATCGCATCATTTTTGTACCGATTAGTCAATTAAATAGTATGCAAAATAGTTGATGCTACACAAAATATTGCTTTCAGAATTCTTTAAACAGATTGTTTCTCTTAAACGATAGTCGGGCAATAAAATAATAGCATCAGAAAATGCCAACTAAAAGCATTGGAAAAGTTTATCTAACTGCCATAACTGTAGACCAAAATCCGACTATGCATTAACATTTATCATGGACCACCGAATGGGGGCATTCCAGCTTTGTATTTGGCGCTTATTGTAAAAGTCGCCAACAATCGGTCCCATGACCAAAGTGAGAATAAAAAATGCTGTTAAAAACAAAAATCTTAGCTTTATTTATCACATCATTTCTTATTATTGGTTTAATCTTGTTGGCTCAGAATTTTCGGGCACGCTCCATAATAGAGGAAACAGCAATTTCAGAAATTGGTGCTGCTCATGAAATTATTTGGGATAAAATATTACAATCTGCAAACCGAGAATTGAAACTTTATGCATTCAAGGGAGAGCCTGGAAGTACTTCAATTTGGGGTCTGAGGGGGTCTCGGAGCCCGATATCGGCAATCGAAACAAGAAAACCAAAACGTATTAAGAGGGCTATAGGGAAGTACTTTGATGCCTTAAAAGAGGAAAAAATTTTAGATCACCTACTCATTTATGATGAGCAGAAAAATTTAGTATACCATTTTGGAGCAGAAGAAGCAGGTTTAACGAATAACATTCAACTAGACTGGGGAACTGCGCTAGAGCCAATAGTTTTTGCAGGAATAGACTCCAAAATTGCAGTTCAGTTAGCGTTTCCGATTTTTAGCAACGGACGTAAAGTAGGAACCATTGTGTATGCTAAAGAATTGGATGAATTGGCTGAACGTTTTGAGTACGATACACAGGCCAAAATCATAAGTGCATCTGATATTTTTAAGATTTCTGATCGATTACTGCCAACTGAACAAATTGCTGCTGAGACATTCTTATCTAATTTTCTAAATACAGGACCAGCGTACTCCATTAGCACCTTACTATATCCAATCGGCACCTCAGTTGTTACTCTTAAAATTGTAAAGGATATCACGGCGACTGTGAATGCAAATAATACCAGTTTCGTATACTCATTAATTGCAATAGCTGTCTTCATGTTTGTAATCTCTATCATTGTATTCTTTATTCTTTCGCGCGGGTTTCAACCTCTTAACTCGGCAATCCGAGCGCTGGATGCTCTCGCAAATGGCGATATGTCAGTTAGCATTGAGCAAAAACGAAACGATGAAGTCGGACAAATTTCCTTAGCAGTGCAAGCGTTTCGAAAAACCGCGTTAGAATTCGAAGACATGAAAGAAAAATCTCGAGTTGAACAAAATAAAAAACGTAATAACATATTTCGGGCTTCAGAGGAAATGGTGTCTCTTTTACCGGAACAGGTTGGCCTGAAAATCCGTAATGACATATCAAAAATGCAGGATTTATCCGAGAAATCGACGGAAAATAAAGGGCTTTTTAATGCTACTGAAGATCAGTCTCTAATGTTGGTTGAGAAGATTTTTTCACGGCTAAGTACAGAAATCACGGATCAGTTTTCCAAGCAACGCAACCTTACGTCAGCTTATCAGCGTTTCGTGCCAAAAGAGTTACTTGAGAATTTAAACAAACAAATAATCACCGAGATATCGCCGGGAGACCATATCCAAAAAGACGTGAGTGTTCTATTTTCAGATATTCGCTCTTTTACAACAATTGCTGAATCACTGTCAGCAGAAGAGACCTTTTTATTGTTGAACAATTATCTCGCTATGGCGCTTCCGGAAATTACGGCGAAAAATGGTTATATCGATAAGTTTATTGGTGATGCAATTATGGCAATTTTTACAGATCACCCAGTCAATTCAGTTCTAAGCGCGGTACAAATGTTGAAGGCTCTAGAGTGCTTTAACGATACTAAATTAAGTAGCCATATTGAACCTCTCAAAATTGGTATTGGGATCAATTCAGGCCCTGTAATATTGGGGACCCTGGGGACGGCAAATCGCTTGGAAGGAACTGTTGTCGGCGACACTGTAAATATTGCAGCGCGCCTCGAGAACCTAACTAAAGAGTATAGATGCCCGTTGTTGATTAGCGAGGCAACGTTTGGCTCTTTGATGCAAGGTGACAATTTAGATTTAATTGACAAGTGCCGTAAATTGGATATCGCCGAAGTCAGGGGAAAGTCTGATAAAGTTGCAATTTACGAGGTCTTTGCTTGGGAAAAAAGTGATATAATTGAGGCTAAAATTTTCTCAAAAGTTGAGTTTGAAAAAGCGATTTCAGCCAAAATTAATGATGATGTTGAAACCGCCATTAGGCTTTTTGAAGCTTATTGTAAAAATAACTTGTTCGATACTGTTGCTCTCAATCAGTTGGAATTGTTGAAATCGTAAAAATAGAAAGTTCTTTTCTTAATCGAACTGCTCGAAAAGGATCAATATGGAACACTATCCTTTACTGTAGAAACGTTTTCCTATTCAAAAACATTGTCAACTAGACCTTACTCTCTCAGACGCTCCTAGAGGATAGAGGACGGATAAATGATTTGAGATGGTGTGTCGTAAAATCAATTTGCATGCGCAGAAACGCGTTAAATTGGGTGTTAGGGGTGTGAGGGCTATTTTAAAATATTGTTCAAAAACAGAAGCGGAGGTATGGAATTTGAATACTCAGCCCTTAGCCAAAGTATAAGCGCCGCAAAGAAATGCATTTTTTAAGTAGACAGGCAATTTCTCAGGATACCCTTCGAGTTCCTTTTTGGCAAAGTTAGAAAGTGCTACTGGACTGACAAATCTGGTGGTACATCCATCCACTAGCTGGATCAGAGTTTCGATTTTAAAAGATACGGCTCCACCGGCCATTCTACCTTTTTTGGCACGAGTTTTTATCACAAATGTACCTATTGTATTTTCTTGGGAGAATTCTTGGAGAGCCGCTAAGAATGATCTCAAATCTTCTTCTGAAGTATCATCTTTTAGTTCAATACGCGTGGTCTTTATTCGGAGAAGCTCCACATTGCGTTCACCATTTAGTTCAACAACGGCAAGGCGAACCTCCTGTGCTGATATCTCACATCCGCATACTCTCATATTTTATCCTTTGCTGCCAAAAAATCTACAGTAACACTCTTTCTATCTCAATAGATTTGACTCAACAGAATAGTCCCAAATGGATTGATTACGGGTGGGCAGGTAGCCACTCATTTCCTTGCTTCATGCATTTTTTTAATTCATTTCCATTGGAAACAGACTTCTTTTTTGCAATTTTTGAATAGAATCCAGAGTGCACAACCGAAAGACACCAGATGGATTTGAGCATTACGGTTTCGATGAAACTGTTCGGTAACGACACTGTTTCACATTCAGAAAATCTATCAAAACTAAAGAGAGCACGAAAGGCCCACTATTTTCGTTTTCTTGAAAGGTTATTTTTGTAGGTCAGATTCCCACCATTTTTCAAGCAAAGGTAGGTTTTTCAAATCAACGCGTTGACCCAACACCGGAAGGATCACCGATAGTTTGTGAGCACTTGCTATTTTATGGATTTCAGCGGGGGGTTCATACCAATCATGCATGGCCATGCTAAACATCCCCCAACCCACTGGCACTAAATGTTTACCTTTTGTATCGCGAAACGCCTGCACCGCTTGCTCTGGCATGTTGTGAACACCCTGCCAGCGCACGTTGTATTGGCCACTGTCCATAAACACCAGATCAAACGGTCCATGACGATCACCAATTTGTTGATAATGATCGCCATAGCCAGAATCGCCGCTATAATAGATGCTCTTATTGTCAGAAGTAACCACCCAAGAAGCCCAGAGCGATTTTTGAATATCAGTCATGCCCTTTCTGCCCGAGTAGTGTTGCGCGGGGGTGCAGATAAACTCAAGCTCGTCAATCACCATTGTCTGCCACCAATCCAACTCAACAATTTTATCTGATGGAACCCCCCATTTTTTCAAGTGTGAGGAAACTCCAAGTGGGACGATAAATGTAATTTTATCATCGCGAAAATGCTGAATTGTCTCCATCTCCAGATGATCATAATGATCATGTGAAATCAAAACATAGTCTATTTTTGGCAAAGCATTAATATTTAGAACTGGTGGCTGAAAGCGTTTGATCATCCAGTCAACTGGGGCTGCTGATGACTGAAAAACAGGATCAATCAGGATGGTCTTGCCTTGCATCGATAACAAAATTGTCGAATGCCCTAACCACGCAAATTTTATCGTGTCCAAAGTTGCATTGAAATTAGGCGGCACGGCCGAGTTATCTTCGGGCAGGGGGTGATCTGGCCGCGTTTGGTTTGAGGTTAGAAAAAAGTTGTTTTTCAGGTTTTTTTGTGGATTTGACCAAAAGCTGCCCTCTTCATCCATGCGTGCCATCAAGCCCTTCTCTTGGTTCACAAACATATCTTGCTGCAGATCATAATTTTCTGACTTGCGCACACGTGTCAAATCCTGACCGCTCGGTATCGCACCAAACTGATCAAAATCTATTGTTAGAATACTTAATCCAAGCAATACTATAGGACTTAAGGTGACTAAGACTATTTTGCGATACTGGTGTTTCATAGGAAGAGAGTGCCTTGCAAAGATATTTTCATTTGACCTGAGGACGGTAAACACCATCCCAAATTTCGGAGTTCCAGCCAGTTTGTAGTAATTTCGCGCAGCGATCTAAATAAAGTTTGGCTACGCCATCCTCGGGGTTATTTGCCACAATGTCTTCAAATAGACTGTGTGCTTTCTTGATGTTTTGTGTTTGGTAAAGCTCAAAACCCTCATTGAAAATTTGCAGGTCCCGTTGCTTTAACATTCTTATTTCATCGGGGTCAGCGTCCAATATCTCGTAAATCATTACAGATTTCTGCTTACCTTTTACAGCTACCCGATCAATTAAACGCGCGTTGAAAGTTTCTTTATTAAGCGCCAGATAGGTCTCTCCTGATATTAAAACTCCGGTTTGATATAATTTGGTAAGCCCCTCGAGACGAGCTGCCAGATTTACCGCATCACTGATGACGGATCCCTCCATCCGATCTGCTTCGCCTAAAGTGCCCAACATCATTTTCCCAGTGTTCACGCCAACGCCGATGTGAATCAGCGGTCGTCCGATGTTGGTGCCAACACGGTTATATTCAATCAACTCATGCTGCATTTTCACGGCCGCGATCACTGCATCACTAGCGGATCTGTGAAACAAGGCCATCACGCCATCGCCCATGAACTTATCAATATATCCAGAGTGGCTGCGGACAATGGGACCCATGCGGCCAAGGTAATCGTTGACGAAGGCAAAGGTTTGTTGCGGTGTCATATTTTCTGAAAGTGTTGTAAACGAGCGAATATCAGAAAATAGTATACTTCTTTCAACTTCAACTTGGTCTCCAAGTCGTACATCTAGGATACTTTTTTTACCAAGAGCATTAACAAGTTGGGGTGGTACAAACCGTTGATAGGCCTCAGTTACGCGGACCTGTTGCTGTATCGCCAGAGATTTAAGGTCATTCAATTGTTGTGCTACGGCAAAACCAAAGGTGATGAACATTGCCAGGAATAACAGGCCTCCAACCGAGGTAACAATTAGCATTGTGAACCAAGTAAATCCGTAAAACAAGATTGTTAAAAGGCCCACAGGAACGGTCATGAGCGGCAGCATAAAAGAAATACAGAGATATTTTGCATAAGAACTGCCACGCCGCCATGCAAGGAAGGACAGTATCGCTGAAGTAAGTAAGAGCACAATAAATGGCAGAACTAGATATTGCAACTTGACCAGACCGGGACCAGCCCGATCTGGAGGATTCGCAATAAGGTCAAGGTAAAGAGGCCCAGGGAAGGACATGGTCGAATAAAGGTTCAGAACAACCATGAACACGTAGAATAAAATTCCTGATATAAAGACTTTATCTAGCCGCGGGGATGAGTCCCTAAGAGAAAGCGATTTTCGAAAGAATTGGAGAAGAAATATGAATAATAAGGAGCGCAAAACTAACACAAATTCACTGCTCGTGACCCAGAGGTGAACATTTAACAAAAGAGCGTTTGAGTCGTTAAAGCATATAATAATTGCAGCTTGAAACAGGCTCAACGAGAGCCACAAATAATTACCTCTGGTAACAAGGTAAATGAAAAAATAGTAAAGCCCAAAGGAAACAGAAATGGCAATAAAAGCAACGTTGCCTGCAAAGCGGAAAAATTCTCTTAGTTGGATATCTTCCCAAAGACCGACTGTCATTCTATCAAGACCATTTACTCGACTCATAAATCTGTCAAAGGGCTTACTACGAAAAAAATTATATACTGTTGTGACTTCACCGACAGGCATGGCTAATCGGTATTGACT
>Ga0066605_10001768_pt1 | contig 14175 bp, 8 predicted proteins | sample SaaInlLV_DNA_10m_FD_60385 | JGI IMG/M metagenome (GOLD analysis project Ga0066605, IMG submission 60385) | Marine microbial communities from expanding oxygen minimum zones in the Saanich Inlet - SI075_LV_DNA_10m | ecosystem: Environmental > Aquatic > Marine > Unclassified | place: British... | reverse complement strand
TGTATCTGGTTTTATTGCTTCCAGCTTTATGAGAGGTATTAAATATTTCCAAATTCCAACAACGCTACTGTCAATGGTCGACTCATCAATAGGAGGTAAAACTGGAATAAATATAGACAAGGGTAAAAATTTAATAGGAGCAATTTATCAACCAAAAGGAGTATTTATAGATCAAAATTTTTTAGCTACCCTTTCAAAAGAGGAGGTAATTTCTGGCTTAGGCGAGATAATAAAGTATGGTGCTATTTTAGATAAGGAATTTTTTGAAAAAATTTCACTTTGGGTTCAAGATATTCCAGCATTTCCTTTTTCAGAAGCTATTGAAAATTGTTGTAAGCTAAAAGCAGATATCGTATCAAAAGATGAATTTGATAATGGAATGCGAGGAATTTTGAATTTTGGTCATACTATCGGTCATGCTCTTGAGTTAAAATTTGGTTTCAATACATTACGACATGGTGAAGCAGTAGCATTTGGAATGCTCTGTGCAGGATACGTTTCCTTTAAACTTAAAAAATTAGATGAAAAGCAATTTAACATTCTAGAAAAATTAATTCGTACACTTCCACTGCCTAAATTAAAAAAAATAAACAGCGAAGAATTGTTAGCTCTTATCAAACGGGATAAAAAATTTGTTAAAGGAAAATTAAAGTTTATTACTCTTAATAAAATTGGTATGGCAACTATTAATCAAGAGGTAGATAATCTCATCTTAAAAGAATCTTTTAAATTATTATAAAATGAAATTTTTAATAATAAATGGTCCAAACCTTAACTTAATTGGAATAAGAGAACCAGAGATTTATGGACAAGAAAGTTTAGAACATATTATTTCATGGGTCACAAAACAAGTCGATACATTAAAAAATGACCTTCAATGGTTTCAATCAAATAGCGAAGGTGAAATTATCAACAAATTGCACTGGGCTTTTGAATCAAAATTCAATGGAATAATTATAAACGCTGGTGCATATACTCACTACTCTTATGCAATTAGAGATGCTATATCCGCTATTAATATTCCAACTGTTGAAGTGCACCTAAGTGATATAAATTTAAGAGAAGACTTTAGAAAAAAATCTGTAATTAAAGATGTAACAATAAAGCAGATAACAGGGAAAGGTAAAGAGGGTTATCTTGAAGCTATAAACTTGCTTTCAAAATACTAATTTATAAATAATTACTTTGGCTTTCTTACAATTAAGAAGAAAACCAAAGTATAATAAAATAGTTAATTACAAGTTGTTTCAATAAGAATTGCACAGACCTTATAAGGATCCATATTTGCTGAAGGTCTTCTATCTTCTAGATAACCAAATCCATCATTTGAAGTTTGCATCGGTATTCTAATTGAAGCTCCTCGATCACTGACACCATATCTAAATTCTTTTATACTACAAGTCTCATGCAAACCTGTCAATCGTTCATCATTATCTGCTCCATATACTTCGATATGCTCATCATGTTTTTTACTTAGTTTTTCACACGCAGCATTAATAGCATCTATACCACCAGGTTCACGCATGGACTTTGTACTAAAATTTGTATGAGCTCCCGCCCCGTTCCAATCTCCTTTAACTGGTTTTGGATGAAGAGTTGCACTTACTCCGTATTCTTCAGAAACCCTATACAATAACCATCTAGAAATCCACATTTGATCTGATGCTTCTAATGGACTAAGTGGCCCGATTTGGTATTCCCACTGTCCAGGCATGACTTCTGCATTAATTCCTGAAAGTTCTAACCCTGCATCAAGACATAGCTGCATATGATCTTCAACAATTTCACGCCCAAATACCTCGTCAGCACCTACACCACAATAAAAAGGTCCTTGAGGTGCAGGATAACCACCTTCTGGCCATCCAAGAGGGTTACGACCTTCAAAAAGTGTATATTCTTGCTCAATTCCAAACCATGATTCTTCATTAGCAAATTTTTCAGATACATGTCTTAGATGTGCTCTTGTGTTAGATGCATGAACTGATCCATCAGGGTTCATAACTTCACACATTACTAAAATATCATCCTCGCCCCTTATTGGATCTGGAACCATATAAACTGGATTTAACATACAATCACTATCATTTCCAACAGCTTGGTTTGTACTTGAGCCATCAAAACCCCATATAGGTAGATCAGAAATAGAATCAATAGGGCCATTCAAGACCTTAGTTTTTGATCTAAGTTTTTGAGTAGGCACATGCCCATCCATCCAAATATATTCTGCTTTAATTTTGCTCACTTTTTTTCTCCTATTTATTTAGATTGTAGTTAAATCTGTTATTTTTTGAATCATTTTATAATCAGACAAAATGATTTGCGTCTCAGTCCTAGTAACTCCAGGCCAGCTTTGAATTATTTTTAATAATCCTTCCAGTGTAGAAGAATTACGAGTAACGATAAACAACATGTGAGATCCCTTCCCCGTTGTTGAGAGGCATTGTAAAACCTCAGGCATCATTTCAGCTGCATCTGTAACCTCTTTGTAATGATCTGAAGATTCTGAAATAAGTGTAATTATTGCTGCAACGTCTAATCCTAAAGGCTTCGGATCTAAAACAGCATGTATACCTTTTATAATATGTGAATCTTTCAACTTCTTAATGCGATCTGTTACCGTTGGAATTGTTACATTGATCTCAGATGCAATATTGCTTGCAGATATTCTACCATCTTGCTGTAAAATTGTTAAAATTTGTTTATCTATGCTATCAATTTTCATTTATCAATAAATATTAATATATTATATTATTAATATTTATTGATAAATGAAATATTTTATTAAATAATTTTAAATTATATCTAATAAAATAAAGAAATACGTAATTTTTTCTAAATAAAATAAATAAAACTAAAGCGGCAGCTTTGGTAAGTCCTTGTATGATGATAAAATAATTTGAGTTTCAGTTCGTGTAATATCTGGCCAACTTTGGATTCTTCTCAATAATGCTTCAAGAGATTGAGAATTTTTTGTTGCCACCCATAAAAGCAATGAACCAACTCCAGTAGTAGCAAAACATTGAATGACTTCAGGACATTCTACAGCCTTTTCAATTACTACTTTATAATTAGCAGATGTAGAGGCTACAACCGTAATAACAGCTGAGACATCTAATGAAACTGACTTTGCATCAATGATTGCTTGAAACCCTTTTAGTACTGATGCTTCTTGAAGTTTTTTAATCCTTTCGGTAATAGTGGGAACTGTAAGCTTTAATTTTTCTGCAATTTTACTTGCTGTCTCTCTGCCGTCATTTTGAAGTAATTTTAAGATTTTTAAATCTGTTTTATCTACCATAACTAACCCACCTTATATATTTGTTGGATTGTATATCAATTGAAAATATTCTTTTTCTTAACTTCAATTAACTCGCCATAATCTAATATTTTATCTATGTTAATTTTTGATTTATCTGTAAGAATCGTAATCACAATCGGATCCTTAGTAATATTATTTTTGTAAAAGTTTATAATGTCATCAAAGTTTACATTGTCATAATTATTATAATCTAAGATATTAGGGTCCTTATCATAACCCTGTTTTCTAGCTCTACTAACATAAGCACCTTGACTGCGCCAGCCTGGCTTCCTAGTATTAATTGACTGGGTTAAGCCAGATTTAATTGTTGAAATACGGCTTTCTTTGATTGGCATATTTTTAAATAAATCCATATAGGTACTAATCGCTTCCATGGATTTATCCACTTGAGTTCCCATATAGCCTATAAAATAACCCGGTAATTCAATATCTGGCCTATTAACATATGCACCATATGCTGTATATGCCAATGATCTAAACTCTCTTATTTCTTGGAAAATAATACTAGCCATTCCACTACCGAAATATTTATTAAACACATCAGAAGTGCTTCTACTTTCCATATCTAGGACCCTTCCCTGTCCCATTATATAGATCTGACTTTGAACGGCCTTAGGATCATCAATTAAAAAAACCTTATTCCTTGTGTGCTTTTTATAATCCATCGTTATCGGTGATTTTGAAGCTTTTAGATTGTCTGAAATAGATAGTCTATTTTTAATTTGATCTATAACTGCAACTTCATTAATTGTACCAGTATAAAAGATATCAACTTCGTATTTCATTGCCTCTTTTGCTTGAACAATTAAAAAATCAGAGGTCATATCCTGCACCTCTTTAAGCGTAGATCTTCTTAAAAAAGGTGATTTCTTTCCATACATAACATAATCTCTTAGAGCTCTACCGGCGGTTGAAGGATCTTTGGATTCTTGATCTCTAGTTAGCTTACTACTTTCAACAAGTTTTTCTATTTTACTATTATCCTCATCCCTTACATGCATTTCTGACATGAATTCATTTAGCAAATCTAATGTTGCATTAAAAAATTTATCAAAACCACTAATACTAAACCCAAAATAGTTACCATTTGTATAAACTTCAATTTTTGATCCAATTTTTTGGAGTTCATTTTTGTATTGATCGAAAGTTTTGTTTTTTGTTCCTAAGAGAGAAATAAAATCAGCACTTTGAGATAAGGCGGCATTTTCAATTGTTCCTTGACCAAACTGCAAATTCATAGAAAAGATAGAATTCACAGGATTCTTCACGTAGTAAAAATGAGTATTATCTCCGATGTCTTCTACCTTAACATCTTTCTTAAAATCAACAAATCGAGGATCTATTTTTTTAGGTTCAATATCGTTCAACATGTCTGCGTATTCAGAACTAGATTCAGAGTTTTGAGGTTCAACTGGCTTGAATGGTGGCTTTTCAAGTTTGACCTTTTTATTATCACCTTTATCTGATCTAACAATTAAATAATTATCTGTAAAATATTTATTTGCTACTTCCACAACTTTCTGTTTTGTAACGCTATTTACTTTATTTGGATAGTTTTTTATCTCTTCCCAAGGAACATTATCAAGAATTGTTGACATAATTAGCCATGTTCTACCGTCAACACTTTCCATTCTTGTCTCGTGATCCATACTCATATTTAATTTGATAGATTGCAGTAAATCTTCATTGAATTCTCCAGATTTAACTTTATCAATTTCTTTTAGTATAAGATTTTCTCCATCTTCAAATGATTGCGTATCATCTTTTGGAACAAAGCCAAAGCCAAAGCCGCCATGATCGGTACCACCGAGTCCCGTTGTTGCATAAGATCCAAGAACTTTATTCTCGTTGTTTAATTTATTTAATAATCCTGTTTTTGAAGAATTACTAAAAATATTTGAAATCAAGTCTAATACCACAGCATCTTCATGATTAGGTTTTACGGTTCGATAACCAAATCTAGCCACTCTATATGGTGTTATTGCTAAATCAACAACCTCTCTTCCACTAAAATCATCTTCAGCAATATCTAATTGCTCTACATCTGCACCTTTTTTTAATTTGCCAAACTTAGCTTTGATTAGCTTCTTAACATCTCTTTTATCAAAGTCACCAGCGATTAGTAAATGCATATTATTTGGTACATAATATTTATTATAATATTCTTTCATTTTTGATAATGAAGGTGTTTTAAGATGCTCGACAGAACCTAAGATTGTTTGCTGGCCGTATGGATGATTTTTAAAAAAATATTTTCTAGATGTTTCATTAAAAACCCTAAAAGGATTATCCATGGCTCTATTTTTTTCTTCATAAACAGTTTCAAGTTCAGATTGGAACAGTCTAAATACAGGGTCTAAAAACCTATGACTATAAAGGTCTACCCACTTTTCTATTTGCGCACTAGGGAATGAATTGAAATAATAAATAAAATCATACCCTGTTCCCGCATTTAATCCCGTACCTCCCATACCTTCAATAAGTCTAGTAAACTCATTTGGTATTGCATACTCTGAAGCTTTTACACTTAAATCATTAATGTGTCTTTGGATTTTTAAACGAGTTTTTTTATCCTCTTTTTTACTTAGCTCATCATATAGAACTTCAATACTATCAAGGTAAACTTTCTCTTTAGCATAATTGGTTGTACCCATTTTTGATGTACCCTTAAAAAGTACATGCTCCAAATAATGCGCAATGCCTGTCGCATCAGAAGGATCACGTTTACCTCCACCATCAATAACAACGGCCCCAAAGACACTAGTTTCATTACGATCTTCGTTTAACATAACTGTTAAGCCATTTTCAAGGGTGTAAATCTCAACATCTAAAGGACTAGGCTTCTCACAATTAAATCCAAAAAACATCGCTATTAAAAAAATTAAAATTTTCATTACTTCCCCATTTTTATAGGTTAATTGTTAAATAGTTTATTATGAATAGTATGTAATCTAATCATCACGTTTGGTTGAAAAAAATTCTTTTAACATGCTTACACATTGTTCTTCAAGTACCCCGCCTTTAACCACAGTACTAGAGCCCAATCTTTTATCTCCACAAATTTGATACAATGAACCACAAGCACCTTTTTTACTATCGTAAGCGCCAAAAACCAATCTCTTAAACCTTGAGTTAACTATAGCACCAGCACACATTGTGCACGGCTCTTTTGTGACATAAATAGTACACTCATTTAGCCTCCAATCACCCAGAGTACTAGCAGCAGCAGTTATCGATAAAATTTCTGCGTGAGCAGTGGGGTCTCCAAGTGAATCGACTTGATTATATCCCTTGCCAATTATCCTTTCATGACAAACAATTACAGCTCCAATAGGAACCTCATTATTTGAAAAAGCTTTTTCAGATAATTTAAAAGCTTCATTCATCCAAAAAGAATCATCTTTTCTAGATGTTGAAAACGGAGAAAAATCGTCCAGAATATTTATATGTTTTTCAGTGTTTGCTGCAAAGATTGAAGTAACTGAGCTAGCTCTGCACGGCCTGACAAAGTCTCAACATTCATTGTAAGTGCTTTGACGATATTTGAAGGAAAACTTTGATAATAAGAATCGTTATAAATTGACTGCAAATTATCTCTGCATGAAGTAAAATATCCCATATTAAAGTCTGCTAGAGCTAATTCTAGTTTCACATCTAAATGGTTTATTTTCAAATCATGACTAAAATACCATGGCCCCAGCTCTGGCCTCTCTACTAAGACGTATGTAGAGTATTCCCTGACTAAGGAATCAATATTCATTCCACTATAGGCAAATGTTAATCCGGCATATAAATCGAGATCTAAGTCTGGTGTATCATAAGTATCAAATGGCTTCGTTTGGCTTACGTGAAAATATACGGCAGCAGAATCAGCTTGCCTTAGTTTTCCAAAACACCAACCTATTCCATTGTAACCATCAGCGTAAGAGGAATCTTTTGCAACGGCATCATAAAACCATTCTCTAGCCTCTTGATACTCACCAGCTTCATAAAGTATCCAACCGTACCCAGCTAAATCTTCTTCTGTCGGAATAACTGATTGTCTACAATTTGTTACAATAAGCATTAATGCAATTAAAGAAATCTTTTTAATTAAATTTAAGAACATCATTTTAAGAACATCATTTTTTTATTTTTTATAATGCCAGAGTCAGTTTTTAATTGAATGAAATAAATACCAGAGGGTAATGACTTACCAAACTTATCCGCACCATCCCATTTAACATAGAATTGACCTACCTGACTTACATTATTAACTAACGTAGTGACCTGTTGCCCGACAACATTATAAACGTTCACACTAACTCTTTGTTCTAGACCATCCATTAACCCAATATCGTATTTAATTGTTGTGGATGGATTAAATGGATTCGGGTAATTTTGATGTAAATCTGTTTCTTCAGGCACGATAATAGTTTTAGGCCCGAGTCTAAAGTATCCAGCATTTTCGGTGAAAGTAAGTATTTGACCATTACGGTTTAATGAAGGTAATTCTTTCCATATAACACCATTCTCTCTTTGATAAATTGCAAGATCTTCCCTTACACTACCAAAATTTATTTCAATAGGCTTATTAAAAATATAAGATTCATTACCCAGCACATATGACGCTTGGTCTGTAAAATTTCTGGTAAATAAAGAGCTGTCAAGAACTAGAAAATTTTGATCCGTATCAACACTACCAGGATCTCCCGCAATACTAAATCTCCCGTCAGGACTATTTGCATACCACCTATTTGCTACTCTAGCTGGAGCGAGGTTAAAAGTATTAGTGTATATTGTTTTTCCTACTTCAGCTACCGCAAGGACATCAAATGAATATCCACCTCCAATACCAAAACTAAAATCTCCAGTATACGTGTGGGCGCCAACTGTATCAATATCAATTCGCTGATTTTGAACTTCAAGCTGCAGATATTTTGTTTTTTGTTGTTTATCAACAATAATGATGCTTACATAACTTGAAAATGCATTATTTTGAACTAGAGAGACTTCAATATCAGGCCTGGGAACACGTAGCACATTCAAAGTAAATAACTGAGAACTTTCTGCTTCTTCATCTGAAGCCGTTACTCTAAAGTTTGCGGAACCAGACCAAAGGTCAAATGGGTCAAATAAAACAGTATCTCCAAATCCATCTGATAAATAGGGTTCGCTAAAAAAGTTAACCGAATCTGTGTTATAAATACCTTCAATTTTAAAAGTTAAAGTTGAATCATCTACATCAGAGGTGAATTGGGAAAAATCAATCCAAATCGAGTCATTTTCATTTATTACGATTGTGTCAATTGCAGCTACTACCGGAGGATCATTTTCAGGCAAAATATTCACAATTACCGTATCTAAATCAAAAGCACCAAATGGATCTTCTGCTCTAAAAATAACTCTGTGATTTGATCCATGGTAATTAGAATCACTGTTAAACACAGCGTAAATATTATCATCTGTCGTTGTATCGATATCAACTGTAATAAGTGAGTTGGCCGCTGATAGCATTCTCATTGTTGTATTGCCTGATTTTTTTGCTAAAGTAGGAATATCTACTCCTTTTGAAGGGTCAAACCCTAAATATTTTTTCATCAATTTTGTTTGCACTGATTTTGGTGTTCCAGGTCCAATAATAACACTCGCTAAAGGAAAGTCTTCATCAAGCTGGGATGTATCCATAATAACAAACTGCCATGAAAGCTCAGAATCTAAATTATCAATGTCGCTGGCATAATCGCTTAAGTTTATTTTTATTTCTTCTGAGGCTGGTTTATCTTCCGCCCAACTTAATTCACGGTCTGAACCAAGAATTGCGACATTTGGTGTGTCGTTCACCGCATTAACGGTCGCGTTGTAATTGATTGTATCTTTAAAACCATATGCATCCTCTGCATAAAATGTAAACAGATATGCTCCAGATTGATCTATAATTGTATCTTGGCCTAAAAGGGTCAGAGTCGAATCTTGAATAGGCGTCCAGGAAACCAAGCCATTTAATGAGTTAACAATTGGAGGATTAATTAAGACAGCATTTGTATCAAAACCTCCTGATAAGTTACTTACTAATTTTTTTGGCTCTATAGAGTAAGTAAAAGCATCGTTTTGGAGCGTTGATAAGTCTAAATCAGTAACCTTTACTGTATCATAATCCCAAGCTACATCTTCATACAAAATCAAATCTGCAATATTATCAGTGAAAACAGGAGCGGAATTATATCGTTGTATAGCATTTGTGTAAATAGTATCAGAGGCATTACCTGCGACATCAAAAGCTCTTACATAAATCATGTAATGGAGCTCATGTTTTAGAGTATCATTATAATCATAAAGTATATCACTGTTTGATATCGGATCATTTACAACGCTATCTAACGTGTTTAGGGTTATGGGGTTATTAAACGATGGTGCATCATCTTTATAAATTTTATACCAATAACCTGAATCATCGATTCCATCCAAATCTAAATCAACAGTAAATAAACTGTCGATTCTATTTAAAGTATCTGCTGAGGATCCACCAGTCCAGGTAGAAGGATAAACATAAGCCTGCATTTCATAAAGATCGACACCTGAGGCAGCAGCACCTCCTGGATCTGTAAATTCAGACCAGCTAATTGTAATTGTGTCACTAGAAATTAACTTTGAACCAACAGCGCCGGCAAAGTTGCCATCGTTATATGCACCTAAAGATGGTGAAACTATATCATAGCGAATCGTATCTGCACTAGACAAATCAGCCAAGTATAGATTGTCATTATCAGCATCTGGTGCATATGCATCGCTTGGTTGTCCAAAAGTGACATTACCATGTTTATCTTTTAATACAGCCCTGAATTGCAATCTATTAAATGCCCCCTCACCAGTATTGAGCATTGTTTCTGATAATAAATTTTCAATAGGTCGATTAAGTGTAATCATATTCGTATAATCACCAATTGGTGTAAAACTAGCATCAGATTTAATAGTATCTTCAGTACCAAACGACTGCCATTGACCTGTCCCTAGATCAATATTACGAATTTGTAAATCAATTTTCCCCTGAGGACCCCAACCTGAATTTTCTCCTAAAAGAGTACTATCTGTGGCAGGTTGCTGATACGGAACATCAATATAAATATTGTCTGTTGCTTTATTTATCCAATTTTCTATAACACGAAATCCAGTCGTTTTAAATGTGTCCGTTGGGAATGTTACTTCAGGTTGAGCCACACTAAAAATAGGATAAGCATCATATCCCCATGGGTGTATATTATCTATCTCTAGTGAAAATCTAGAATCAACTATACCAGATTTTTGCAAACTATTTCCATAATTTGTAACAGGAGTGTCGGACCTATCATTCGCATTTAAAGTTATTTTTAACGTACCGTCATTCTTCATTCCGTCTTTAATCACGATTTTATAATGAAATATCATTGCAGTCTGTTCATCAGTATCTTTAATGTCCACGCTCGGAACCGGGAATGGCTCTATATTTAAATCTATATCGCCCTGTGTAGCACTATCAGAGTTGTATTCTAAACTTAAAGTTGGAGGCGAAGCAGGTATATATTTTACTTTTTCATTCATCTCAACTTTTACGAGTACTGTGTCACCAGCGATAGCGAAGCAACAATATGATTCAATTCCATCTGAGCTAAAAGATGTTAAGAGTGAATCTCGAAGGTTTTTATAAGTTATAGTTGCAGTAGGCTCAGTATTATCATAATATAAAAAGTTTTCAAAATCCGAGAATATTAGGCTATCACTATCAAAAGTATTACCTGCAAGATCATTAGAGTAAATCTCTGCCCAAACAAAACCATCATAAATAATTTCATCTGAATTAGGTTGTACATCAGCTGAATCAATTACATGATACCATGTTCTCGCATCATCCGTAGAATCTACCAAGGTTATTGGACCATCAATTTTTGCAGAACTTGATGTATCTATGTATGTGGTCAAATCATCAACAATCCAAGAAGCACTTCCTTTGTTTTGTGCAGAATCACCACCATAAAACAACCTCATGGTTGGCGCGACAGTTTGAAGTTCATTAAAAGTTACCTTGATTATCGTACCAGCCTTTGGAGATAAGGCTGTTATGTACTCAGTTTCATAATTCACCTTTGCTGTAGGTGCTTTTGTGTCAAATGTGACATGTTTTATAGTGTCTATGCCAACATTACCAACCATATCTGTACCCTGAAAAATAATATCATACGTATTACTGTCAGCTAAAGCCGCAGTTAATAGAATATTATTATTTATTGTTGATGGTCCTTTTGCACCGCGGCTAAGTTCATCAAATACGTCAGTGGTAAGTGAAATGGGGTCACCTTCCGTTAGTATAGCTGGACTAGCAGATGCACCCACAGGTTTAAATTTAACATTTGCAGAACTCATATCTTCACTATTGTACCAACCCAATGTAGAAGCCCGAATGAAAGAACTATCTGCAAAGAAAAACTGATCAAATACCGGAGCCTTGTTATCAAACTTAAAAGCCGTACTTGCTGTATAACCAGTTGAAGAGTCTACTGGGTTTTCAGCCAAGTCTGTTCCACTTATAAACAATCTCAAATTGAACACTTCTTCTTCAAATTCTGCTTTTGTTGGTAATGTAAAAGAATATTTTATACTATCTCCATCTGAAGCCGTATTGTTGTAATCCCCATCTAAAGCCGGAAAAATATTTGTAGTAATCGGCAATGATAAAGAATCAATGGATAATGTTGGTTTTATGACTTCATTGTCAGAATCTGGTGATAAGAACATCGGTTCAGAAGGCAACGCAACTACTTTTATTAATTGTCCAGATTTTCCTTTATTTTCATTTTGAGCTATAGCGTATGTCGCATTTTCATATTCGAATTGGACAGTTGGTCTTGTATTATCAACAGTCAAATATTCCTTATTTGTTACACTAGCTGCATCAGTAGGGTTACCCGCCTTATCAGTTGCAGTAATAGATAGAGTAACGACGCCATCATAAATATTTGTTGTCCTATCTCCAGGGATATCAAGTTGGTAAGTAAAGGTACTACTATCAGATCCTATAGTCATTAATGCATTTGTAGTAGGATTTGGTGGAACACTATTATTTTCATAAGTAGCTGAGATTTTTGGGGCATCATAAGCAAAATCTGTGGGGTCAAACTTTATTGTGATTGTAGGATTATGGTCTACTCCATTTACATATTTTCTTGAATAAGTTAAGTTTGCGTATGCGTGAGGCGTCTCGTCGATAATTAAAGATTTGTTACTCACAGTCGATTGATAGGTAATATTTCCCGCTTTATCGGTGATTTTGTTACGGAAATATAACGTTTTGCCTTCAATAAAATCTCCCGAAATAGATTCAATTGACGTGGAACTAACAACAATTGTTATAAAACCATCATCCACGTTAGCCTGCTGAACTACAACGGAATCACCTATATTAGACCACGTTGCAGTGGACGCGTCATTCGTAGAAGCCATTTGAACTTGAACATTACCACCGACTAATGATACATCTCGATCTATTGTTATTACACCATTTGGATCATCAAAAGCAATCCAGGACTTAAACTGCACTCCAGTATTAGTACTATTGTAAAACCCTGACCTAGAAAAGCCTGCACCAACTACGGTATCAGGAATGATCTCTATGTAATTATCAATCGATGGTGCTATAGCATAATTATATCCTATCGCAGGAAGACCAATTTCAGGATCGAGGGGCATTACTTCATCAACAATCAATTCAGAACCAGATGTTGCAGATCCTTGCGTTGGATTTCCTGCTTTATCAATGATTATAGCGGCGAAATCTATTTTCCCATTCTGTTCAGGATTTGCTGCGCTTTCATCTGGGTAATTAGCAAGTACAGATAAAGCAGATTCCATTGTTGCTGCATCAATTTCAAAATGAAGTGTTTTTCCTGGGAACTGTCCATAATTAAGAACCCCGCTAACTTCATTCCATGATCCTGATGGCTCCGCGCCTCCTCCAACACCGTCTGTTAAAATAGTTGATGTTCCGACTTCAACATATGCACCTGGTGAATCTGTCGAAGTGTTCCACACACGACCTAAAATTTGAACTTTTCCACCAATTAAACTTGGATCACCTTCGGCAACTTCATTACCATTTTGGTCCTTAGAATTTGTAATTGGTATAATGAGGCTAGTTGAATTAGAATTCCAATAACCGCTAGCCGTGTTTGCACCTTGAACAAACAATGTATCAATCGTAAAGCCTGAGGGTGCCAGACCATCAATTTCAACAGTTGAAAGGTCTTCTAAACTAGATCCACTGACTGCAGTAAAAACAGACATATCATTACCAGCAGCATCCCTGAAATTTCCAGCCACTGAATTAAGAGTTGTAAAAGTTAACTTGGAACTAACATCATTCGCTTGAACAGTGTATGGTACTGTAATTGTGGTCACACTCTGAAGACTGGATTGCTCAATTTCAAGATCCGCTATACTCGCATCATTAAAACCTATCGTAGCGTTACCGCTTGTCAGAGTTAAACTCTCTGAGAATGTAAGTTTTAAATTTATAATGCTATCTATTCCAAATAAACCATCATTATTACTATCATCAGCCGTGTTTACTGACCTTACACTGCTTATTTGGGAGTAGTTGTATCGATAAATGTTTTCGTAGTTGAAATATTAAGAGTAGTTCTGTTTCCAGCAATATCAACGATTTCACCTTTAACATTTATTGAGTCATTTTCAACAAACTCTTTTAAAGCTTCAATTTCATTTTTAGTTATTGAAGCTAAAACGGTACCTCCTATAACGTTACTTGATGGAAGTACAGATACAGGAGAACCCAATTTTTCATAAACAGCGGAGGTTTCGTCTCCACCAACTCCAGCAAGAATTCT
>Ga0066605_10001764_pt1 | contig 14185 bp, 8 predicted proteins | sample SaaInlLV_DNA_10m_FD_60385 | JGI IMG/M metagenome (GOLD analysis project Ga0066605, IMG submission 60385) | Marine microbial communities from expanding oxygen minimum zones in the Saanich Inlet - SI075_LV_DNA_10m | ecosystem: Environmental > Aquatic > Marine > Unclassified | place: British... | reverse complement strand
CTTTCTGATTTTATTAGTCCTGAATTTGAAAAACCTCTTAAAATTGCTGCAAAAAAACATGATATAGTTGCTTTAAGATTAAATGACGAAAGAGAAAATAGCCTGCCTAATGTTGGAATTATTCCACTTAAAGATGCTGAAGACAAAAGCATTACATATATTGATACCTCATCAAAAGAAGTAAGAGATGTTTATGCAAAAAAACAAAAGGAGAAATATTTTGAGCTATTAAAGTTATTCCCTAGATGTGGAGTAGATATAATTGATGTTTCCACCGGAAAAGACTATGTAAAACCGTTAATTAATTTTTTTAAAAGCCGAGGAAAAAGAAAATGATAAAGACAAGGTTTTTAGTTTTATTCTGTTGCATTTTATCTCTAAATTTATTTAGTCAGTCTGCTAATTATCTTATTGATAAAGACTCTATTTTGATTGGACAACAAATTAGATTTACGGTTGAATTAAATGATTTTGAACTAACAAATAATTTCCCTGTATTTAATGACTCAATTGTTAAAGGCATTGAAATTATTGAGAAATTAGAAATTGACACCATTATTAATAAAGATATTTATTCTTTGAAACAAGAATATGTTATTACTTCATGGGACAGTGGATCATATTATATACCTCCATTCAAAATTAACAATCAAATTTCTACTAATGCCTTGCTTATTAATGTATTTTCAGTATTAATTGATCAAAAAGCTGAAATAAAAGATATTAAAGAGCCATTAAATCCTGAATATGTCCTTGCTGACTTTTTAGTTTGGATTTTGATTGCTCTTTTATTAGTTCTTACTATTTATTTATTTAAAAAGTTTTATAAGAAAAAGTCAAATCAGAAAGAAATAAAAGAAGTTAGAAAAATAATACCTCCTCATTTATTGGCTTTAGAAGAACTTGCAAAAATTGAAAACAAAGAACTTTGGCAGTCTGGAAAAATTAAAGAATATCACTCAGAAATATCTGAATCATTAAGAAAATATATTGAGAATCGCTATAATTTTATTGCTTTAGAATTAACAACATATGAAATTTTAGATCGCATTAAGAATAATATTTCAGTTGAAATTTTTAACGAATTGAAGAAGATCCTTGAAGTATCTGATTTGGCAAAGTTTGCTAAAAGCAGACCTACCGATGATGAAAATATAGAGTGCATTAAGCTAAGTATAAAGTTTGTTAATCAAACTAAATTTATTGATAATACAAATGAGCAAGTATAATTTTATAAATCCCGAGTTTTTATTTTTATTAGCTATTCCTCTAGCATATATCATTTGGCTTTTACTTAAAAAAAGAAATTTAAGCAGTGAAATTATCTTTTCTAATACTCAGTCAATTAAACATATAAAAACTCTAAAAATTAAATTAAGAAATTTTCCAATTTTTATTAAGTTAATTTCTTGCTGCTTATTAATCTTTGCTCTAGCAAGACCTCAATCTTCTACTAATTGGGAAGAAAGTACCACAGAAGGAATTGATATCGTATTGTCTATGGACATTTCTGGTAGTATGTTGGCTGAAGATTTAAAGCCAAATAGACTTGACGCTTCAAAAGATGTTGCTGTCGATTTTATTTCAAAAAGAATAAATGATAGGATAGGATTAGTAATTTTTAGTGGAGAAAGTTTCACACAATGCCCTCTGACCACTGATCATAATGTTTTAACTAATTTATTTAAAGATGTAAAAAGCGGGATGGTTGAAGATGGAACTGCAATTGGAATGGGTCTTGCAACAGCTGTGAACAGGTTAAAAGATAGTAAAGCAATCAGCAAAGTAATAATTCTTTTAACTGATGGTGTAAATAACAAAGGAGTTGTTGCTCCATTTACTGCTGCTGAAATTGCTAAAAAGTTTGGGATCAGAGTTTACACAATAGGAGTTGGAACTGAAGGATTTGCACCATATCCATTTCAAACACCTTTTGGAATACAGTATCAAGATGTTGAAGTTCAAATAGATGAAAAAACATTACAGGATATTGCTTCTGTAACAGATGGTAAATATTTTCGTGCAACAAACAATAGCAAACTAAAAGAAATATATAAAGATATTGACAAGTTAGAAAAATCTAAAATTGAAGTCACAGAATTTCACAAAAGATCAGAAGAATTTTTAAGATTTGCCTTACCTGCGCTTTTTTTACTTCTTTTTGGATTTATATTAGAAACCTCTTATTTAAAACAAATTCCATAATGTTAAGATACGACAACATTGAATTTTTATATTTATTAACTCTAGTACCAATACTAATAATTGGAGTTGTTTTATATTCTAAATGGCAAAAAAAATCAATTCTAAAGTTTGGAGACATTGACCTTGTTAATCAATTGATGCAATCCCACTCTATTTTTAGAAAAAGAATAAAAAATACACTTTTTGTTTTAGCAATATTATTTCTAATCATAGGTCTTAGTAATCCTCAAGTTGGAACTAAAATGGAAGAAGTTAAAAGAGAAGGAGTTGATTTAATGATAGCAATCGACCTTTCATATTCAATGATGGCACAAGACATCAAACCAAATAGATTAGAGCGTGCAAAACAAGCAATTTCGAGATTGATTGACAAATTAGAAGGAGATCGAATTGGGCTAGTTGTATTTGCTGGAGAAGCTTATGTTCAATTGCCAATTACTACAGATTATTCCGCTGCTAAATTATTTCTTTCTACAGTAAATACAAGTATTATCCCAACCCAGGGAACAAAAATTGGTAATGCTATTGATTTATGCTCAAAATCTTTCGATAAAGAAAATACACAGAGCAAAGCAATAATTATTATTACCGATGGTGAAACTCATGATGAGGAAGCAATTGAATCAGCTACAAAGTCAAGAGAAGAAGGCATTTATATTCATACTTTAGGAATGGGACTAACAAAAGGTGGACCAATACCAATATATAATAAATACGGAAGCACCTCTGAGTTTAGAAAAGATAGAGAAGGAAATGTAATCATAACAAAACTTAATGAAACTATGCTTAAAGAAATTGCATTAGCAGGAGAAGGAACATATGTTAGGGCAAACAACTCAAAGTCTGGATTATCATCACTATTTGAAGAAATAAATAAAATGGAAAAAAAAGAAATTGGCACTATGGTTTTCACTAACTTCAAAGATAGGTTTCAAATCTTTATTGGAATATCATTAGTTCTTTTAATTTTAAATCTTTTTTTCTTAGAAAGAAAAAGTAATATTAAAACTAAAATTAATTTATTTAAATAATGCTTAGAAATTTATTAACACTAGCCCTAATTTTTAATAGTATCTTTTGTTTTTCTCAAAACAAAAAAAAATTAATTAAAGAGGGTAATAGTCTCTATAATGATAGTAGTTACAATATGGCTGAAATGAAGTATAGAAAATCACTAGAAAAAGATCAAGATTATTTTAACGCAGCTTTTAATCTTGCAGATGCTATTTACAAACAAAATAGATTTGAAGAATCGACATCACTATTTGATGCACTCAAAGACAATGCCAGAAACAATGAAGATCTAGCTAGAATTAATCATAACTTAGGTAACTCCTATTTAAAAGAAAACAAATTAGAAGAAGCTATCGAAGAATATAAAAGTTCATTACGTCTAAATCCAAATGATGAGGAAACAAGATATAATCTTGCCTATGCTCAAAAAATGAAAAAACAGCAAGATCAACAAAAAGATCAACAAAAAGATCAACAACAAGATCAACAACAAGATCAACAAAAAGATCAACAAAAAGATCAAAAACAAGATCAGCAAAAAGATCAGCAAAAAGATCAACAACAAGATCAGCAAAAAGATCAGCAACAAGAGAAAAAAGAAGAAATGAGTAAGAAAGATGCTGAAAAAATGCTTGAAGCTTTACAACAAAAAGAAAAAGAATTGCAAGAAAAACTTCAGAAGAAAAAAGTTAAAGGTCAAAAAATTAAAATTTTAAAAGACTGGTAGATTGAAAAAATTAATAAACATATCTATTTTAGTATTTTGTATTGCTATCTGTAATGCACAAACTCTAAAAGTTACCAGCGACAAAAACCCTGCAATAATTGGTGAACAAATTCTTATTAAATATAGTGTTAATGCAAAAGCTAAAAATTTTATAGGACCAACTTTTACAGGTTTTAAATTATTAAGTGGACCAAACTCAAGTTCTTCAAGTAGCTATAGTTTTGTTAATGGAAAAAGTAAAAGTGAAGTTACTACTACATATTCATACTATTTAACACCCTTAAAAGAAGGAACTTTAATTATTCCATCAGCAACTGTATTTGTGAATGACAAAGAAATTATTAGTGAACCGGTAAGCATTAAAATTCTTAAAGCAAATAATCAGCAAAAACAAAAAAGTAGTTCTATATCCGACAATTTATATATTTCAGTTAATGCTACTAAAAGAAACATTACTGTTGGAGAGCAAATCATTGTAACCTACAAACTTCATACTAGATTAGATTTAGAAAATACAGAATTAAGCTTACTTCCAAACCTTAATGGATTTTGGAAAAAAGACTTGGAAACATCAAGTAGATTTAAAAGAGAGGTAATAAATGGTGTGCCATACAATACAGCTATAATTAAAAAATCTGTTCTTACTGCTCAAAAATCGGGAGAATTAATTATTGACTCCATGCAAGTTAGTTGTAGCATCAGAATAGCAAACCAAAATAATAGAAGGGACCCTTTTGCTAATTTTTTTAATTCTTATAATACAAGAGAAGAAATAATAAGCTCTAAATCGTTAAAAATTAATGTTAAAGAACTTCCAAAGCCAAAACCAAAAGGTTTTTTTGGTGCTGTTGGTAATTTCAAAATTTCTTCAGAGATTGATAAGAGCGAATTAAAAGCAAATGATGCTATTACTTTAAAAATAAAATTAACTGGAACAGGTAATATTGAACTTATTGAACCATTTAAAATTAATTATCCAGATGATTTTGAAGTTTATGACCCAAAAGTTTCTGATAAAATATTTGAAGGGGGCAATAAAAGAAGTATTAAAAGTTTCGAATATTTGCTGATTCCACGATTTAAAGGAAATTATGAAATACCAGCGTATGAATTTATTTCTTACAATCCAAAAACAAAAAAATACGTAAATCAAAAAACAAAAAAACATACAATAACAGTTCTAAAAAGTGATAATAATGAAGGTTCTGCAATTAGCTTCAGCCAACAAAAAGTTGAACCCTCAAAAAAAGACATCAATTATATTAAAACAATATCATTACTTGTGAAAAAAAATAATAAAAAAGATAATAACTTAGTGTATTATATTTTATTTTTTCTTCCAATATTAATGATCTTTTTTAATAAAATTTATAAAATATTAAACTCAGGAAAATCAAATAGCTTGAGTGATTACAAGTACAAATCTGCTAGAAAAATTGCTAACAAAAAACTCAAAAAAGCAAAAGAATATATCAAGGAGAATAATTACGAAAATTTCTTTGAAGAAATTGAAAAGTCACTGTGGGGGTATTTTGCAGATAAATTCAAAGTAGAAATCATTCATCTTACAAAAGAAAGTATTGAAGAGTATTTTAATAAAAACGAAATATCTGCTGAGGCTAAAGAAAAATTTATTTCACTAATTAATGAATGTGAAATTGCTAGATATGCACCCTCTTCAAATAAGAACAAAAAAATGACTAGTATATTGGAGGAGGCTGAAAAAATAATTGTTAATGTTGAGGCAAATCTAAAATGAAAAAAATAATACTTTTTTTAAATATCTTCTTATGCTTAAATATTCAAGCAAATGATTCTTTATTTATCAACGCAAATCAAGATTATGCAAATCAATCTTATTCTCTTGCAATTGACAAATACCAAAGTATTATATCTTCTGGAACAGAAAGCAGTGAATTATATTATAATTTAGGAAACAGCTACTACAGACTAAATGAAATTCATCAAGCTATATATTTTTATGAAAAGTCTCTAAAAATAAATCCAAATTTTACTGAAGCTATTGAAAATCTAGAATTATGTAATCTTCTACTTATTGATAAGATAGAGAAGATGCCTGAAATTTTTTATAAAATTTATTATGAAAATCTAAAAAACTTTTTATCAATAAAGTGGTGGAAAATAACTTCATTAATTTTTATTTGGATCTATTTCTTATTTTATGTGATAAAAATTCTTTTTAAAAAAAGATTTAACTTCTCACAAAACATTATTCTAGTACTTTCTTTTTTATGTTTTCTAATATTCCAAGATATTAATAATGATTCATTAGAAAAAAGAGAAGCTATAATTTACTCTCAAGTAATTGATATAATGAGTGCTCCATCAAATCAGGCTAACAAGCTTTTTACGCTTCACATTGGATCAAAAATAATAATTAACGATCAAATTGGAAATTGGGTTAATATTAGCCTTACCAATGGCAATAAAGGATGGGTTGCTCAAAGACACTTAAAAGAAATCTAAAATTTCTGTTAATAAAAAGTTACGCAACTTTATTATTTAGAATCATTCTAATTTGATTTTCATCTGTAAGGTTTATAAATTTTTGATTTCAAATTGTAGGTATAATTACTTATATTTGTTACATACATTTAACAAATTAAGCTATTATGAACTTCAGATTAACTACATTGACTCTAGTACTATCATTAATTTTTAGTATTAATACTCAAGCTGAATCACCTATCAATTGGACTAGTTATTACTCAGATAATGAGGTCAAAATTGAATATCAATATACAAATTGTGAATATTCAGATAGATTTAATCAAGAATTTGTAATTCTTAAGGTCACAAATTTGACAGATAAGAATTTTTCTATTAATTGGATTAATGAATCTTGGTATGATAAAAAATGTATTAATTGTTCTAATAACAGTACAGAAGAAGCATTAACAGAAATATTTGTTCCTGCAAATCAAGTAGTAACTGGAGATTGTGATATACAAGACAATCTAAGAATTTTTTCAAAGTTTAGCGATAGAATTGAAGATATGCCAGGAATAAAAAAAATAGTAGAGCTTACTAAATTTAAGCTTAAAAATATAAATATTAGTTATGAATAAAATTTTTACTCAATTATCGAAACTAAAAATAAGTTTAGTTTTAATTTTTAGCTTTTTAGCATTTGATTCTTACAGTCAATGTTCGGTAACCTTAACTTCTGTAAGAGATACTATTGCTTGTGGAGAAACTCTTGACATTGAAACTATTGGACTTGGCGGATTACAAACTGATGATTTTTCAGGCAGCACGTTGAGTGGCCTTTGGGCAAATGTTTCCGCTGGATATACTATTGGTGGACCATGCGGTACTAATCCTAATGGAGGTGTACATTTATGGTTTGGAACTGGATGTGCTATTCCAAGATCTGCTACAACTAATCCTGTTGATGCTTCTTGTGGTGGTACGATTAGTTTTGATTTTAGACAAGAAACACAATCTGGAAACTGTGACGGTCCAGATTTACAAAATGAGGGAGTATATTTACGATACAAAGTTCCTGGGGGACTATGGACTGATATAACATACTTCAGTCCTATTGGATTTCCATACACTGGTTGGCAAAACCATTCCTTCCCAATTCCTGCTCCTGCTCAAATAAATGGAGTTCAGTTTAGATGGATTCAAACAAATGCTTCAGGTGTAACATGGGACTTTTGGGGTATTGATAATGTTGCAATTTCAAGTTGTACAAATTTTCAATATACATGGTATGGACCAGGTGTAAATGGTTTTTCTGGTGATTCTACTCAAGTTTCTCCAACAGCTGACTCTACACTTTATTCAGTTATGTATACAAATGGAGTAAATGACACTTGTTATGACTCACTATCTGTATATGTAGAACAACCATCAATTGTTGCAGCTGTATTTCCATCTGCTTGCTCAGGGTCTGACACATTATTTGCACAAGCTACTATTCCTTCAAATTGTTATTATCAACTTGAGTGTTGGAATTACCTTCCGCCTCCTGGTGCTCAAAATTTAGGTTGGCAAGTACCAAATACTACTCCACAAGCATATCATAATATTGACCTTATGATAAATGGAAATCTCCAAAGTAATTATACTATGATTGCTGGTGCAAATTATACTTCAGAGAATTACTTAATTCCTGTAACTGATGGAGAAATTATGGATTTGATGTTTACCTCATTGGGTACTGGTGCTAATGAAGCAATGTATAGACTTTATGATAGCCAAGGAAATTTAGTTACTACCCAAGGATTCCCGGGATCTGTTCCTGGAAACTTTACCAATCATACTGTAGGATGTCCTGCTACTGCTACATACACTTATCAATGGTCTAATATCACAAGTGGTGGAGTTGCTGGATTAAATGATCCAAATGTGCAAAACCCTCTAGCTACAGTTGCACAAGTAACAAATTTTCAGGTAATTGCATCTGACTCCTTAAATCCTGCTTGTGTAGCAATAGATACTGTAACCTGTCTTCCAAATTTAAATAATATTACAGGGACAATGTCTGGACTAACAAATATATGTTTAGGTGATGACGTTCAATTAGATTTTGTTCTTAACGGACTACCTCCTTTTGATTTAATTTTAGATGTAACGGATGCTAATGGTTTATCCACAACACAAACCTATCAACTTGATGCTAGTGGATTGATTTCATCTACTGGATTACCATTACTATTTACTCCTAACGTAAGTACAACATATTCTATTCTAAGTCTTTCTGATATTACAGGATGTCCTGGATCAATTACAAATCCTGCACTAGTAGTTACTGTGAATGAATATCCAACATTATCTGTAAGTACGGCAAATCCTATAATTTGCCAAGGACAAAGTACAATTTTAGACTTCAATTTAACAGGAACTCCTAATTTCAATGTTGTTGGATTATTTGGTTCTGTTCCAACTAATCTTACTCTTGATGCTTCTGGAAATGACGCTAGTGGAAATCCTATTAGTGTAAATCCAAACACAACAACTACATATGATTTTACTACAATCACCGGAAATAATGGTTGTGCTTCAACTTTGAGCAACAGTATTACTATTACTGTAAATCCTGCAATTAATGCAGGAAATAACGCTTTTTTATCAGTTTGTTCTGATGATGTAAATACCTACGAGCTAAGAAATCTTATAGGTCCAGGTCAAGATACTACCGGATACTGGACTACTGCAAGTGGAAGTCAGCTGCCTGTAAATCCAAATTATACATTTAATCCGCAGACAATGCCTGCTGGAAATTATACTTATACAGTTGAGGGAGCACCATGTCCAAATGATTTAGCTACAGTTAATATTACTTTTGTTAGTCCACCTTTTTCAGGATTCGCATCAAATCAAGAAATTTGCATTAATGATTACATTGGCGGAAATACTTTTAATCTAAATACATTATTGACTAATGCTGATGCTGGAGGTGTATGGTCTTTTAGTGGATCTGTAATTCCAGCTCAAATTAATCCTTCAACCTATGGTGATGGTGTTTATCAATTTGATTATGAAGTTTTTGGAATAGCTCCTTGTAATGACATGACAACTTCGGTTTCACTAACAATCAACCCTGAACCAGTTGTTGGAAGTTTCACTACTAATATTCCTGTTGTAGCGCAAGGTTTTGATGTAGATGTTATAGTTGATATGACAATTGGCTCACCTCCTTTCACAGCAACAGTAGTTGATGATGAGTTACCTTCAAATAATTATACTATAAACGTGAACCCTCCAAATATGTCTGGGCTTGTAAATGTAATTCCCAATAATATTCCAATCACTACATATACACTAACTGGAATTGTTGATGGTAAAGGTTGTTCAACAACATCAAACTTAACTACTCAAGTTATTGTTGATCCGTACCCTTATATAGATCCATTTACTACTTCAACAGCTGTAATTTGTGAAGGAGACAATGCATCTATATCTGTTGTCCTTCAATTAGGTGAAGCGCCAATTGTAGTTGACTACTCTTACAACGGTAATAACTATACATATAATTTAGGAAGCATCGGGCAAATTACTCCTATATCAGCTACAATTCCAATTGATATCTCTGGCTTACAAATTGGAAGTAATCAAATAACAATTAATAGTTTAACTGATAATAGTGGTGTTACTACTCCTTCAAATCAATTACCTGCTCCTGTATTTATTACTATGAATGCTAATCCAAATGTAGACTTTACAACATCTACTCCTGAAATATGTTTTGATGATCCAGCAATTTTAAACTTTAACTTTATTGCAGGAAACCCTCCATTTTCAATTGATTATTCTATAAATTCTACTAATCAAACACCATTAACAATTAATGGAAGTGGTAATCAGCAATACACTATTACTCCAGATCCTACTGTAGGTCTTAATAGTTATGATATTATTAATATTACAGATGGAAATGGCTGTGTTGGTGTTCCAAATCCAAACAATGCTTCAATTCTTGTAAATCCAACACCAGATATTAATATTACTGTTAGTGGAACAAACCCAATTTGTCAAGGACAAGATTCTGAATTATTTTTTCCAGTTATTTCTGGTACTCCTCCATTTAATGTAAATTATTTAGCAGGAGGTTCTCCTTTAACAACAAATGTTGATGGAAGTGGAAATCAAACTTCAGGTAACCCAATGATTATTTCCCCAACCTCCACAACAACTTATACTTTAACCTCTGTTACAGATGCTAAAGGTTGTGTTAATTCTTTAAGTAATAGCGCTACACTAACAGTTAATGAAATTCCAAATGTTATAGTAAGTGGAGATACTGAAATATGTAATCAAGATCAAACTCCATTATTCTTTACTTTTACTTCTGGAACAGCTCCATGGACGGTAAATTATAATGTTGCTTCTGCACCAGGATCTGTTACACTGTATAATACAAATGACACATTAGTTGTAGATCCCAATATTACAACAACTTATATGTTTACTGGTATTAGTGATAATAATTGCTCCTCAACAATTAATGAAGATGTTACAATAACAGTAAATTCTTTACCTCAATCTGTTATCACTGGTGGAGGTTCTGTTTGTGATGATGGAAGTACTATTGAAGTTCAAATTATAACAACTGGTGGAACACCAAATTATAATATAAGCTATAATGCAGGTATCACAAATAAATTTGTTGCAGACGTAGAGTCACCACTAATCATAAACACTAATGAGTCTGGTACTTATACAATCTCAGAAGTTATTGACAGTAAAGGATGTGTTGCTCAAAGCATTAATGGAAGTGTTAATGTCTATGTTAATGAATTTCCAGAGGTTGTTCTACAAGCATATCCACAACCAACTACACTAACAAACCCAAAAATCACTTTTATTGATGCATCTTCAAATCATGTAAATGGATATTGGGACTTTGGTGATGGAACTGTTGAATTTACAAATTTTGATGAATTAATTCATATTTATCAAGACACTGGATCCTACCAGGTGATGTTACAAATTGAAAGTGATAGTGGCTGCGTCTCTACTGCATATCAAACAATTGTTATTGATCCTGATTTCTTAGTATATATTCCTGATGGATTTACTCCTAATAATGATTTGAAAAATGATTATTATCAACCAATTGTAAGTGGCGTATTAAGCTATGAGTTTTCAATATACAATAGGTATGGTCAGCGTGTATTTAGAACTAATGATTATTCAAATATCTATTGTAATGACGGATGTTCTTCTGCTTGGGATGGTTTAATGAACAATGGTGATTATGCTGCTGTTGGTAATTATACTTACCACATGATTGTGTTTGATCTTAATGGAAAAGAAAGAACATTCCATGGAAATATTTCATTAATGAGATAGTTTCTGAACACATAAGAAGCCGTTTTATTTTTTTATAAAATCCTTTCTTAAAGAGCTATCTTTGTAAGTCATAGTATTAAATATTGAAGAAATTATTACTTAACATATTATTCGTATTATTTGTAACAGAAGTCTTCTCTCAGGGAACCTGTGCAACAGCCCTTCCTTTTTGTACTGGTTCGAACTATACATTTCCAGCCTCCATTAATACTCCAGCTCCACCTGGAACCAATTTTGGGTGCCTAGGAACTCAACCAAATCCAGCATTCTATTATATGGAAATAGCCAATCCTGGTAATTTAACCATATATATGTCTACCACACCACAGAGAGATATTGATTTCATTTGTTGGGGTCCTTTTACAAATTTTAATACAATGTGTGCTCAACTAAATACAGCTCCAATTGAGGACTGTAGTTACTCTGCATCATGGAACGAAACCTGTCAAATAAATGGGGCTGTAACTGGAGAATATTATTTATTACTCATTACAAATTACTCAAATCAGAACTGTAATATCTCTTTTTCTCAAACAGGAGGTAATGGAACAACTAACTGCTGTATTATTTCTGGAAATGCAGGAGATGACAATGCATTATCAATTTGTCAAAACGATACAAGTTTTAATATGTTTAACCAAATATTAGGCTCACCTAATGTTGGTGGTTTATGGTATGGCCCCTCAAATAGTATTTTTGGTAATTTTAATGTTTCTTTTGATCCTTCAATAAATTCTTCTGGGACATATTCTTACATTGTCCAAGGAACTACTTCTTGCCCTGATGACACCAGTTTTTTAGATGTTACCGTGAATCAAAATCCTAATATAAGTTTTAGTTTACCAAATACGATATGTTCAAATGAAGATGAAATCATTTTAAACGCTACACCTTCAGGGGGAAATTATCTTGGAAATATTAGTAATAACGCTATTTTAAATCTTAATAACATTGGTATAAATACCGTTACTTATATCTATTCAGACACAAATAACTGTGCAGATACTTCTATTCAAAACATTTTAATTTATGATGCTCCGGATGTCGTTGCTACATCAAATAATACCTCCTGTTTTGGATATAATGATGGCCAAATAACTTTAGCCATTTCTGGAGGAACACAGCCAATTACGCAAAATTGGGGAGGAATAAATCCTCTATTACTTTTTGCAGGATCATATCCATATACAGTAACAGACACCAACAATTGTTTTGTCTCAGATACTGTAAATGTTTATGAACCCCCTGGTTTTTCTACAAATATTAATACAGTAGATGTTTTATGTAATGGACAAAATAATGGATCAGCAGAAATTACTTTCCAAATTGACAATTATCCAAATTCATATGGAACAGAATCCTTACTTAATTATTGTACTTCGAATCCTGGAACAAATACGTTTAGTAATATTAAAAACGTACAATTAACTGGAGATAACGTCAGTATCAATAATAATACAAGCGGACTTTGTGATTCATATGAAGACTATACTTCACAATATGCTGATTTAACACAAGGACAAAGCTATACTCTCTATGTTAGTACTGGAGATTGTAATGGATTTAATTTTTCTAGTGGAGGATATGCATATATTGATTGGAATAGTGACGGAGATTTTCTTGATCTTAGTGAAGAAATTGGAACAATACCATTTGGTGATACACTTACAAATAATTCTATTGCTTTACCATTTACAGTTCCAATGACAGGATCTTACGGGCCTACAAGATTGAGAATAATGACTCAATTTTCTAGTCAATCAAGTATTTTAAACATGACATCATGTGATATGGGGTTATTTAATCAAAATACTTCAACTTATGTTGAACCATGGTATGGAGCAACTGAGGATTATTCAATAACTATTTATCCAGACACAACAAATCAAACATTTTTATGGTCTAATAGTCAAACAACAGATTCTATTATCAACCTTACAGCAGGTCTTTATACTGTTAGTACTAATAGTAACGGATGTACAACTATTGATTCAGTTTTTATAAATGAACCTCCTTTACTTACAGCAACAACTAACATATCTAATGTAAGTTGTAGCGGAGGAACAGATGGAAGTATAACATTTAACATCAATGGTGGAAGTTCTGCATATATTTTAAATGTAAATAATACAATACAATCATTATCTCAAGGAATAACAACATATTCTACTCCATCATCATTATCTGCAGGTGCTTATCCATACACAATTACAGATAGTAATGGTTGTGTTATACAAGACACTGCTTATGTTATAGAGTCTATTGCAATTAGTCTAACTGAAAGCATAAATAATGTCAGTTGTTATGGTGGTAATAATGGAAGTATTGATTTGTCTATCAGTGGTGGTACTGGCCCTTTTAGTTTTCTGTGGAACAATACAGATACCACAGAAGACATATCTAATCTTATAATTG
>Ga0066605_10001753_pt1 | contig 14209 bp, 11 predicted proteins | sample SaaInlLV_DNA_10m_FD_60385 | JGI IMG/M metagenome (GOLD analysis project Ga0066605, IMG submission 60385) | Marine microbial communities from expanding oxygen minimum zones in the Saanich Inlet - SI075_LV_DNA_10m | ecosystem: Environmental > Aquatic > Marine > Unclassified | place: British... | reverse complement strand
TATTTGTGATCGAGCAAGAGAAGCGGGTGATCTCGTTTATCATCATCTTCATTATTTTGGTAGCGTCGTTCTCAATTGCGATTGCCTTGATGATGGCAGTGCTGCGCAAAACACGCGAAATTGGCCTGTTAGTCGCCATGGGCGGACGTCCGCATCAGGTGGCATATAGTTTTTGTTTTCAGGGATTGGTGATTGGTGCGCTTGGCACTGCTGTGGGCATCGCGCTGGCAGTCATCTGCCTGCACTACCGTAGCCCGATACTTGCGGCTTACGCGTGGCTGACAAATTCACAGGTCAACTTTCTCGGGCAGTATGATGTGTATGAGATTCCGGTTCATTATTTGATGACTGACTTTGTGGTCGTGACATGCTTTGCGATTGTTATCTCGACATTGGCTGGCTTGTTGCCTGCATTGCGAGCCGCTCGATTGAAACCTGCTGATGCCTTGCGAAGTGAATAATTCAGACGATATAATTCTAGAGGCAAAACAGTTGGGGAAGTCTTTTCCCAGCCCAGAGGGAGCGATCTCGGTCTTAAATGGTGTCAATTTTAAGCTGCGACGCGGTGAGAGTGTGAGTATCCGCGGCGAATCGGGCAGTGGTAAGTCCACTTTGTTGAATGTACTCTCAGGCTTGGAGAACACTGATGTCGGCGAGTTGTTGTGGAATGGGCAGCAAGTGTCGGGGCGTTCGTTGTCGTGGTTAGCTGCACGCCGCACCAATTATATCGGCTTTGTGTTTCAATCGTATTACTTAGCACCAGAGCTAAATGCTCTGGAGAATGTATTATTGGGCGCACGCATTGCAGGGCGTATTAATAGCACTGTGATTGATCGTGCGGAGGCGCTGTTGAAGCGTGTGGGAATGGGACATCGCTTGCGGCATGGTTCTTCTAAACTTTCGGGGGGGGAGCGTCAGCGAGTTGCCGTGGCACGTGCGTTAATCAATGATCCACCGCTGGTACTAGCCGATGAACCCACGGGCAATCTCGATGAGACGACCGGCGTGGCGGTCATGGATCTTTTGCTCGAACTCGCTGGTGAAGAAGCGAAGAGTTTGGTGCTGGTGACGCACAATCCCGAATTTGCCAAACGCACGCAGCACCAGTTGACTTTGCATCTCGGGCAATTCAGTTAATTTAAAGCAGTCACGACTAGTATGGAGCATCGCAAATTACGCATCGGATTTATTGGCGCGGGTGCAAATACGCGGCAGACGCACATTCCTGGATTTCATAAAATAGAAAATGTAGAACTTTCAGTGGTGGCTAATCGTAGCCGAGCGTCGGCTGAGAAGGTAGCAAAGGCAGACGGGATACAGCGCGCCGTGGATACATGGCAGGAGGTGGTGGCGGACCCGTCTTTGGATGCAATTTGTATTGGCACCTGGCCGAATATGCATGCGCAGTTGACGATTGCGGCGCTGGAAAGTGGCAAGCATGTGCTGTGTGAGGCGCGCATGGCTGCCAACCTAGAGGAGGCGCGGCGTATGTACGCGGTCACTCAAGCGCACCCAGATCTAGTAGCGCAGATTGTGCCAGCGCCTTTTTCGTTGGATTTCGATGCGACGATTCGTGCAATGATTGTTGCGGGTAAACTAGGTGACTTGCTGGAAATTCGGGTGGTGCACACTGGCGGGCAAGCGGCTTCGCCCGATGCGCCAATGATGTGGCGGCAGGAGCGCCGCTTGAGCGGTAATAATGTGCTGACGATGGGTATTATGCACGAGACAGTGCAGCGCTGGGTCGAGGATGAGCCAGAGTGGTTGATTGCAGATGGTGCGGTATTTAAGGCCACTCGCTCGTATCCAGATATGACCGATGTAGTCAAGGTAGAGGTGCCTGATAGCTTAAGCATTTTGGGGCGCTTTGCGCAGAGCGGTGCACGCTTGGTGTATCATTTTAGCGGAGTCGAATCTGGCAAGCCACGAATGGAGTTTCGATTGAATGGGTCAAAGGGGGCGTTACGGTTTGATGCATTTAAAAAGCAACTGCTCTATAGTGAGGCTGGTTCATCTCTGGAAACAAAGATCACTATTGCCCGAGGGCAAAGTCGCGGTTGGCAGGTCGAAGCGGACTTTGTGAGATCGATTCGCACCCATACACCAGTCGAACTGACCACATTTGAGCAAGGCCTGCGTTATATGACATTTACTGAAATGGTCGCGCAGTCGTTAGCGAATCAGTCTGCCCGTGTGTTATGGCGGTCAGTTTAGGCGATCGGTTCAAATTTTTGGAAATAGCTGGTTTTTTTTATGAGCTAGTGGCATAGCATGGCTTCACTTTTCCTGATCGCAGTGATAGACTCTTTAAAAAATGGTAGAACGTACAATCCTAAGCACATTCGAAAAGGCCTTAGCCCTTAATCTTGATCCGAGTAAGTACGGTGTCTTTGCCGAAATCGGAGCCGGGCAGGAAACCGCCAATTGGTTTTTCCGTGTCTCTGCAAGTGCAGGCACAGTGGCCAAAACAATTTCTGCGTACGACATGAAGATGAGTGATGCCTTGTATGGTAAGACTTCGCGCTACGTATCTCAGTCGCGTCTGCATTCTATGTTGGAATATGAGTATGGCTTGATGGAGGAACGGCTAGGGCCATCACGTGGAGATGACACGACCTTTTTCTCGTTCTGTAATACCGTTCGTGCTCGGGGCTACAAGGATACGGCAGAGTGTCATGGTTGGTTGGGCGTGCGATTGCAGTTGAAGCCGAATACACCACCTTGCGAGATTGTGCTGCATTTACGTCTGCTGGATGAGAGCAGTCAGGATCAAATGGATGCGCTTGGCAAAGTCGGCGTTAATTTGATTCATGCGGCGTTTTACTATAGGGACAGTTTACAGAGCTTCGTGGAGTCGTTGGCGGATGGTCTGGTTGCTGGTCGAGTCGAAGTGGATATGCTGCGTTTTAGCGGAGAAGGGTTTCGCTATGTGGATAATCGTCTCTGTGCGCTGCAGTTGGTGCAAAGTGGTCTGACGGATGCTGCAATGTTTAACAAGGACGGGGAAGTGGTGCAGGCCGCAGATGCGCTTTATAAACGACCGATCTTGTTGCTGAGGGGTAGCTTTAAGCCAGTGTTGAAGTTGCACTTGGATATGATTCGTCAGTCGCGGGCGGTGTTCTCGAATGTAATGACCGATGAACAGCAAGAGCGAGCGATCGAAGTCTGTGAGATCAGTATGAATAATTTGTTGCGTGATGGTTCGGTGGATCACGGTGATTTCCTGGATCGCGCGGATGCGCTACAGGCCTTGGACAAGACAGTGCTGATTTCCCGCAGTGCAGAGTTTCACCGTATTGCGACTTATTTGAGCCGCTATACCGCTGAGCCGATTGCGATCATTTTGAGCATTGGCTTGCTCAATGAGCTGTTCAAAGAGAAATGGTCGGAGAACTTGGCAGGTGGTATTTTAGAGTCCTTCGGGCGGTTGTTTAAAAATCGTGTGCAACTTTTTGTCTATCCTTGGCACAATACCAAGAGTCTAGAGCTGGTAACAGTGGACAATTTCAAGGCACCGGAGAATTGGCAGTTTTTTTACCAGCACTTATTACAAAATGGCCGTATTCGCCCAATTGGAGTGGGGGATCCGGCATTGCTGGCGATGACCAGCCGCAAGGCAATGAAGCTGATCGAGGCTGGCGGCAGTGACTGGCAACATTGGGTGCCGAAACAGGCGCAACAAATGGTACGGCGCATGCAGGCGGACAGCTGATTTGTCGTGCTGTATTTCTGGCTGCGGCCAGACATTCAGTTTCTAAAGGGAGCTAAAAACATCATAATTGTTGGCTTGCTGCGTTGTTCACGAGTTGCTTGCAGGGTCTGTCTGCATTGGGACTGTGCAGGCAGCCCACACTATGTTTTCGGTGGCGCAGGATTTAGAATTTAATTTTAGACGCGACCTTAGAACAGAGGTTCAGACTGGGCTGCGACGAAACACACATAATAGTGTTATTTTAATCTAAAATGTGGCCGAAGTGGATGCACAAAAACCCCCTAAACTGTTTCAGCGCATCCCTTCGGGCCGTGTCATACGAAATACCCATAAATCAGTATGACATGGAGCAAAGTATGCTGCGCATTAATAATGCGCGAATTATAATAATAGTCCTTTGGGACTAATTTGTCGTATAAATATGCTAAAGTATTTGTTAAAAATTATGTTTGAATGTCTTGTAGTCTGACTATCATTCGGCACAAAGCAGACATGGCCATCATCTGGAGTCAAACAATCGAAGCAAATCATTATGAAGTACGCTCAGCGGGAGCGACGCTGCGCCTGTATCGCAATGGCGTGAATCATTCGCAGTGGAATCCGAACCGGCCATTGTCTGGTTGCATTTGGGATTTGATTGCGCTTCCGGCTCTGTATCGGCCAAAGGGTAGTATCGAGAGTGTACTGATGCTTGGCTTCGGAGCAGGTACTGTGGCGCGTAAACTACGTGAGCTGGTTCAGCCTGAGCATATTGTGGGTATTGATTTAGACCCGATTCATCTGAGTATCGCAGATGGTTATTTTGAATGTGCCGAAGGTTGTGAACTGGTTGCTGCGGATGCGGTCGAGTGGGTGCAAGAAGAGTCTGCCGAACCGGATCGAGCGATGTTTGATATGATTGTCGATGATCTGTATGGAGAGGAAGAGCAGATTGCGGTTCGCTGTGCGCCGCTGGATTTGGAGTGGTGCCAGGATTTGGCAAAGTTGGTTAAGCCCGGCGGCATGCTGGTCTTTAATATGATCGAACCGCGAAAGGTGGCGCATTTGCCGCCGATGACAGATGCGACGCTGCGTGCACAATTTCCATACGCGAAAGTTTTTCGGATGGCAGGCTACGAGAATCGTATCGTGGCGTTTAGTGGCAGTGCCTTGGAGGGCAGTGTATTTAAGAGTCAGTTGCGCGACATCTTGCGCAGTTATCCGCGCTGTCGAGGTGTCGAGCAGCGCTACATTGTATCGAGTCCGAAACGCTGAGTTCGGCTCGCATCGCTAGAGTGCTGAGTTGCTTGCGGTTGGGCGCCACGCCCGATCTATGGGGTGTCAGGAGTAAGCACAGCACTGAGGAGATCAGGATATCGTCGGTGCGAGACTCGGTTGCAGATCCGCTTAAACCTTATTCCCGCTCCTGCCGTCCTAAATCAAACTAACCGCATTGTGGTTAACAGGTGCCTCAATAGTAGGGGTAGCCCAGGCCTTGAGGGTCATATACTGGGGCGGCGATATCGTAGTGCTCTTGCAGGAATGTAACGAGATCTGTCATTTGCTGCACAGTCATTAGCTGAGAGTAGTTTGGCATGAGCGAGTCGCCATCTGAATCTATATAGCGCTGAGCGTTTTTTAAGATGGCTGCATTCGGGTGAATGATCGCGGTGACTAATTGCCCATACGTTTTTACTTTTGGTAGTTTGCCACCGAGTTTGACGATCAGATCGGACTGAATTTCGTCACTGCCGGAAAATGAGACCCCATCTACTTTATGGCAATTAACGCATCCTAGGGCGACAAAGGTTGTTTGACCCGTCATCGCATCGCCTGGGGGCAAGATGAAGCCAGTGGGTGAGTCTTCTGTTGGGGCGCATGATACAATCAGTAGGCCACAAAATAGGGCAATTCCACTGATGAGTGCTGTTGGCAGTTTATGTGTGTTTTGTGAATGATGCATTTTAATTAGTCCTGATATTAATTGTATACTGACCGATTAAAAATGCAACTGGAGAGACGCAGTTATACGGGCAGATGATTAGTGTTAAATAGAATGACCTGAAAAGCAAGATTGATTGGATTTCGATTGACCTGAAATGGTAAATTGGCAAATACATGGCGTATGGAAATTGAAACACCAGTCGACGTAAATGCCATCCCTGCGGATGCTCAAAAAACAGCAACAGGCCTTGCCTCGAAAGTGCTCCAAGCGGGTACTGGTTCTGAGTCGCCTGCGGCTGCTGACACCGTTACGGTGCATTACAGTGGTTGGACCACTGATGGGCAGCTGTTTGATAGCTCAGTGCAACGTGGCCAATCTACAAGTTTTCCACTCAATCGCGTGATCAAAGGTTGGACTGAAGGGCTGCAACTCATGGTCATAGGTGAAAAACGTCGTTTCTGGATTCCTGCTGAACTTGCTTATGGTGAGAATGCGGGAGGTGGGCGCCCGAGCGGACTGTTGGTATTTGACGTAGAGCTGCTTGAAATTCAAGCAGCGCCAGAGGCACCAAAGACACCAGAAGATGTCGCAGCTATTCCTGATAGCGCTGAAGTGCGTGACAGTGGGTTGGCTTCACGTGTATTGATTGCTGGCACTGGTAGTGAGCGTCCGACTAAGGATAGTATGGTAACAGTGCACTACAGTGGTTGGACACTCGATGGACAGCTGTTTGATAGCTCGGTGCAACGTGGTGAGCCGACTAGTTTCGGTCTATTCCAAGTCATTGCAGGTTGGACCGAGGGAGTGCAACTGATGGTCGCAGGTGAAAAGCGTCGCTTCTGGATCCCTGGCAAGCTTGCCTATGGTGACAGTCCGGAAGGTGGTGCGCCTGGCGGTATGCTAGTTTTCGATGTCGAGTTAATCAAAATTGGCAGTTAGGCGACTCGAAGTCGTGTGCTTTTATCCAACAGCCTTCCATAGTGAAGGCTGTTTTTGTTATTAGACAAGAACAACGCTTGAGTTTGATGCTCGTATCATGAAACTGCTTTGCATGATTAAGCCACGACTCTCAATTTTACTTTCTGCTTTGCCGTTTCTCTTCTTAGATGCGTGCAGCACGACTGAGACGGCACCAGCCGAAGTCGTTAGGCCTAGTGCGGAAGTGGTTCCCGCCACCGAAGCGAAGGTCGCGATTCCCGCAGCAAAGGTCGCAGCTCCTGCCGTGGTCGCGGCAACACCGGCAAAAGTCGAAGCAGCGGTAGAGGTCGAAGCAGCAAAGGTCGCAGCTCCTGCCGTGCCGTCGAAGGCCGTTAAACCTGAGACCGTCACTGCCCCCGCGGCTGCTCGTGTTCGAGACGTCGACATTGTGCTGCGTACTTCCAAGGGAGATATCGAGGCGACATTGTTTGCGACCAAGACTCCGGTGACGGTGGCAAATTTCCTTAATCTCGCCAAGCGTGGTTACTACGACGGTCTGACCTTCCACCGTGTGATTCCTAACTTCATGATTCAAGGCGGTGATCCGACTGGTACTGGGCGCGGTGGTCCAGGCTATCAATTTGAGGATGAGGTTCATCCCGCACTGCGGCATACTCGGGCAGGACTGTTGTCGATGGCCAATGCAGGGCGTGGTACCAACGGTAGTCAGTTCTTTGTGACACACAATGCAACGCCGTGGCTTGACGGAAAGCACACGATTTTTGGAAAGGTTACGAAGGGGCAGTCAGTCGTAGATGCGATCCAACAAGGTGCGACAATCAACAGTATTGATGTGTTAAGCTCTACAGTCGCACTCTTTCAAGACCAAGAGCAGCGTATCGCTCAGTGGAATACTGCGTTAAATGCGCAAGGGCTGTAGTTAAACTGTGTTGTTGCAACGATGAAGTGTATTGTCAGCCATCGAGCTTATGTATGTTGCTTGTTGAACTGGGTGCTTTACCTGTGTCGAGGCGATTGACGTCTGTGCAGGACTTAGGCTAGTTTTTTTATATGGAATTAAGCACGAAATATACCTCAGTGATTGAGTTGATTGATCAGGCCAATGCAGCAGATCCTAACACAATTGCGTATCAAGGTGAGAATTATCCCAAGGAGGAGCTCTATGCTAAGCGACACTTGGCGTGGGTCTTGCGTCTGCAACCAGATGCGGCCGAGAGCTTGCGTATTGCCGCCAAGACGCAGCATATCTGCCGCTGGGAGAGTCCACGGTCGAACTATCCGATGAATCGCGTCGGCTATTTGAAATGGCGCGAGGATTTGAAGCGTTTTCATGCTGAGCGAGCAGGAATGCTTATGGCAGTGGCTGGTTATAATGCTGAAAGTATAGAGCGTGTGCAGTCGTTGAATCTAAAAAAAGGAATAAAAACTGATGCTGACTGCCAAACCCTGGAAGATGCGCTGTGCCTGTCATTCCTAGAACTCGGCTTCGATGATCTGATTGCGAAATATGCTGAGGATAAGGTTCTCAGCATTGTGAGGAAGACTGCTGTGAAAATGAGTGAAGCGGGCCGTGCCCTAATCGGTACTATCAAGTTCTCCGAACCAGGGCAGCAGATTTTGGCTCAGCTTTAAGTCCGCCTCGATGTAAACATTGTGTCCAAAGACCTTCGTCTGCATCACTTGCGTACTCGCATTATCGGTTGAATTCCTCTGTTATACGACACCGTAGGTGTGCCTCTATACAGGCCGCAGCAGTATCAATGGAGTCTGCAAAGTTACGGTAAATACAAAAAAGCCACCCTGCGACTGGGTGGCATGGGAAGTTTAGCAGGCTCACAGTGATTTGAATCGGACTGAAAGATCCAGTTACCATAGTACGACCATTACACTATGAGCCCAGCCGGTAAAAAAAAAAAGAGCGCAGCATTGAAGCTGCGCTCTAAGCGATAAATGCCGAAGCAAGCAATCCCACAAATCAGGGTGCTTATGACGCTTCGCGAGCCTTGAGTTGCTTGTTGAGCTTTTTGTAAAAACTCGGGCCGTGGATTTCACGCATCATTTTACGGCGATGCTCGACTGCTAGTTTAAAGGACTTCTTCTCGCCGTACTTCTTGATTGAAAAGGAAGTGCACTTCTGCATGCCAGGTTCTGGGCGCCAACTGACAGAGTAGCACTCGTGCTTTGTGCCGTTAGGGCCGACTTTGGTAGTACGGGAAACTCCGAGCTCACCGGTGGTGTTACGCGAATCGGAAATAACGATCCGACGCTGGCGTGGTTTTTTAGGAATCGCTTCAAGTTCTTCGTTGAGCTCATCGCGATACGCTTTCGCTAGTTTCTGAGCCTTGCCTTTACCACCAGATTTGCGGTCGCTGAAGAGCCTTGAGTATGTTTTGCCATTGCGGTAGCCGCGAACGAACCATCCGTGAGTTGAACCGGAGTCGATGCGACTAATACCTTTATTTACTTTGGATCGTGCCATTATGAATAGGGGGTTGAAGATTGTTGTAGCGCTTATGGGAGCAACTATAACGTAAGTGAGGAGAGTGTAATTTCAAATGAAATAACAATATATTCGCTAGTATGAAAATAGCGACGTCATGCAACATACATCAGCGTGTTTCTGATGCAAGGTAAAGTAACTGATTTATGCACTTTGTTTGATTGTTCTTAATTCTATCTTAGCTAAGCCAATCGATGTTACTTGTGTTCTGTGATTGCTCTGAACCTCCTATATAATAAATTAATCAGATAAGTTTTAACTGGTTTGTTTCGGTCTTAACTAACGCGCAGATGCTAGAACACTCACAATTTCATTGTATGGTGTAATTAAGGCGGCTAATGTTGTTATATATCATGCAATATGTCGTTCAAGTTCAGCCCTATTTATCACCAATCTTTAAAATTATTTAATCAGACCTTTTAAAGTGACTCGTTATAACCGTGGCTATCGCCATTTGAGTGGATTGGCGGTTAATTGATTTTTGAACCTTTTTAGATGGTATAAAATTTGCCTACCGACAAAGACATGCTTAGTTTGCGGTGGATGAATCAGATTGTTGACATTAAAATTTGTGGCATGACGCGTGAGGAAGACGTGGAGTTGGCATTGTCTTTGGGGGCAAATTTCCTCGGTTTCATTGTATATCCGCAATCGCCCAGGGGAATTACTCTCGAGAGGGCAGTCGCGCTGGCTAGCCCTGTGCCTGAGGGCCAAGCTGTGATCGTCGATGTGGAGACCACTGCAGATAATCTACTGCGTTATCGCGATGCCGGTTTTGATCGTTTCCAAATTCACGCTAGCTTGCCGATCGCCGAGACGAGGCTAGGGCGGTGGTCTGAAATTGTCTGGCGTGATCGTTTGTGGCTGGCTCCTCGAGTTGCGCCAACTGATGTCTTCCCTGAATCCGTGCTGGAGTACACTGATACTGTGGTGCTTGATACGTTCTCTAAGGACCAAGTCGGTGGCACTGGGCATACTGGTGATTTTGAACGATTTGCGAACCTAAAGCAGCAGTTTGACGATACGCAGTGGATGCTTGCTGGTGGATTATCTCCGTCGAACGTACTTGACGCACTCGCGCGTTCGACTGCCAGTCGAATCGACGTCAACAGTGGTGTCGAGACTACTCCGGGCATCAAAGACTCCGAAAAGTTGCGTGAGCTTTTCAAGGTCGTGCGTGGAGTGTAGCACTGGTTGTGCTGCTTACTTGATTGGATGGCGGCCGAGGGTGCCAATCAGTGTCGTGCTGTAGTGATTTGAACTGACGCGCGCGAGTTCTTGTTTGGCGGCAGCGAGCTTTGAATTAATATTGAGACGGTTTGCAACCCGAGAGTGAGACTCTTTAGCGAGGAAACGCTTGAGGTATTCGACATGTTCAGTCCAAGACCTGATGTCTTGCTCTTGCTGACTCTTTAGCCGAGCCTGATACCAATCACTATTCAGCATTGATGTACGAGTGAAGCGACTGCGCACGGTATCAGAGTCAAGACCTTGTCCTTCGTATTCACCGTACGCCATGATGTGCAACAGGGTCTTTAGCGGTGGGCATGCGTCTTCGATCGATCCATCGGCGAAGTAGTTCAGTGCCGCTTCCCGATGAGCTGCTATGATGGTTTTCATACCAGTGACGAAAGTTTCGAGATCTTGCAGCTCAGGCTGGAGCATCTCTTGATTGAAGACGGTCTCAGGGTTATTAAAGACGCGGCCAAAAAAGATGCGGACAAATTTAGCCGTGATGCGAAAGCCGATACGGCTGGCTTGGATGCGTTCACCGTTGTGTTTAAAGTCTTGTACTTTTTCCAGGTAGCCATGCTCGATTAGAAATTCAGGATCCATTTCGTGGGGCTTCATGCGACACCAGATCTCGGGGACGAGTAGGCTGATGTCGTGATCGACTCGATAGTTCGGCCCGACGTAGCCAGCTGCAGTAATGAATGCAGGTTGCTCAGTTGCCAGATAGGAGACTAGCGCGTTATTTAAATCGTATATCGGCAGCAAGGCGTTGAATGGACCCTTCGTAAGGGCACCCTCTGAGCCTGCACCTGTGGTGGAGGGTGATTTGCCAGTGATGCTGGCAATGAATTCCATGAACAGCTCAGGAAGCTGCATGTGATGGATCGGGCTATTCACACAGAGCGGCATGGCGCCCGATTCAGGATCAGCTGGGTTATTACGTCGACCGGGAAGGATCGATGTGACTGGCCGGAGCAGCGGCGAATGTGCATCTTGGCGACGGTATAAGCGCGAACTGATGTCTGCCAGATAGACCGCACGCTGATCGCGCAGATCTGGACGGACTTGCAGATAGCGTGGATTCTTGGTCGGCTTGCCGTCGACAATTCGTGGATTTGCGTTGGTCGAATAGTAATCTGCTGAAGGGTTGGAATCGAATTCACGAATCATCGCTTGCATCGGCTCGGTATATTGGCCGAAGCGAATCGCGTCTTCGATCTCTTCAGTCGCATCGTCTCGGTCGAGTGGTTGGTAGTTGCTGAGGAAGCTACCAGCCGAGCTGAGGTCGATTTCGGTCTGCTTGTCGTAGCCGCGGATAATCGCGTCGTCTGGGCGTTGGAAGAAACGGTATTCGCAATTGTGCACGAATTTAGCAGATTGTGTATTCCAGAGCGGAGGAAGATGCGCGAGGTCCTTAGTCGGTGCCACGACGGATGCAGTGATATCATCTTCGAGCGAAATCTTCGCAGCAGGCATGAAATCTTTACGCAGTCCGAAGGTGCGCCACGAGCCATCCCTAGTGTATCCAATGCGGAGGTATTGTGTGAGCATTTGCTGCTCTCGGTAGCGCAGGATATTACCTGGTGCGCCGTTGATTAGGTCGACACTGAAGCGCTTGCGCCAGTCATTGCTCCAGTGCGCTTTATAGAAACGCTTAATAATAAGAACGAGTTCCTTGACCTGCTGCGGAATATTTTTCAGCCACTCGTTGTATTCATCTGTAAAGTCAGCATTGCAGGGGGTGAGTAATTTAATCACTGATCCCAGTGAGCGCTCTGTGTCTAAAATCCCGCGCGAAGGTGCGCTGCTTTCGACTTTGATACGGAAGCGACCAGAATAGTCTTTATGAATGATAGTGTCTGCGAGGTCGAAGTCGTTCTGAAAGTCACTGACAAAGACCGGGCCGGAAATGATCGCATCGGCAATCGATTTCGAGATTTCTGACTTACCACCACCAGAGACTGTCGAAGGCTTGTGACATACGCGACTCTCTGCGGTGTGGCCGACTAGGCGCCAGCGGCGACCCTCGGCAGGTTTAATCATTTGCACCTTGTAGCCAGATGGTAATACGTAGGTGATGTTTGGCAGGAGCTTGATGGTTTGCTCGGTGCCCTTAGTCGCCCATGTGATACGTAGACGATTCAGCTCAATGTGTGAATCTTCAGGAATGTAGAGGATATCATTGAATTTCTTGTCGATCGCGTAGCCTTGCGGTTGCAGGTCGATTAAGTCGGAGTAGCGCGCTGCTACGCCTTCGAACGTTTGATCGACTTCAGGATAGTAATGGCTGAGTTGGAAGTCTTCGCCGAGGTCATAAGCAGTGAAGGCGAGTGTGCCGCCCGCGTGTTCTTCCTCGGCCAGACCATGCAGGTTAGCTGCGAAGCTAATCTGCGTTTTAACTTCTTTCTTGCAGTAGCCGAAGTAGTTGTCGGCGATCGCAGTCACTATTTTGCCGGATGCATCACGACAGGTAATCTTAAAAGCGCTGCCTTCATTATATAGCTCATCTTCTTCCGCCCAGCACATGCCATCGCGCTTTTGTCGGGCAGTTGCCTCTGCGATGTGTGGTAGGCCGAGCTCTTTCTTAGTGGTGCCGATCAAGTGAGGAGCTAGAATGACGCAGCCCGTGTGTCCCGTCCAGTGAGCGGGATCGAGAGCTGCATCATTATCAGCGATGAAGGGATCCCCGCTATTGCCAAAGATCGATTCAACGAAGTCGAGGTTACTGACAAGATTTCCGGGTGCGAAAAAGCGTACCTCCATGGTCTTTTGCTGACAGAAGCCAGCGACTTCAGGTACAACGACGGGGCGCAGCAGAAGCGAGACCCATGCCTTGGCTTTGCTGTCTTGCATGGCAAGGTAAGGCAGTTCTGTTAGCTTTTCAGGTGCATTGAGGGCTTTAGCTAACAGGCGGGCAGCTGCGAGTTGCGGCACCGCTTTCTTGTCATTCGGGATGGGCAATCCGCCTTCGGCAACGTGAAAGACGCCTTTTGTGGTGCGACGGTCGCTCTTCGGATTGTGTAGTACACCTTGTTGAATGCGGTATGAGTCAACGATGTCGGAAGAGAAATGGTTGCCCTTGGCAGGCAGCGAAAGGGTACGCGCAAGGCCATGACGATCGAGAATCAAGGTGTGATTAGGCAGATGTGGTATCTCCGATGAAGCGAGGTCAGAAAAGTATTCGACTAGGAAGCTTTGTATGCGCTGGTCGCTGGGCGGGAGATAGTCGGCTAGCAGGCGTGACTTCTCTTGGTAACTTTCTAGCAGGGACTGACTGAATCCGAAAAAAAGAGAATTGGTCAGGTCGCCGAAAGTAGGCTGACCAATGGAGGTCAATTTTAGGTTTACATACTCAAGGAGTGTATGGTCCTCGCGCACCGCAGCAGCTGTTTCTGTTTCTAAGCCTAGTTGTTTTTTTAAGTCCATGTGGTGATTGATTTTAAATTCTCTGATGAACTATTTAAACAATGATTTTATTGTTCGGAGAGGGCTTTGGCTTAGATTAAGTTATAGCTATTATATTGGCGTCAGTCGATTAGAGTGCAAGGCTAAGGGGGTATTGATAAGTTTGACTAATCTTTCATTATCAGAAATTAGATTTTTTAACTGTGTTACTATGCTGTCGATGACTGCCTAAAATAGTGTAAAACCGTGCTCTTGCTTAGCTGCGCAGAGGCGTTGTCTGGGATAAAGCGTAAAAGTGTGACGAGCGAATGTAAGTCTACCGCCTATCCGCCGACGCCGAGCAGATAAAGTATATTATATAGTACCGTGCCACGAATAAAAATAACCGAAGATGGCTAAGCATTCTGGACTGTTGCGCCAGTAGCTTTGCGATGTAGGTTATAAGATCTTGCCTGTTGACTTACAGTACACGAAGGCCGATCAGACAGACATCATC
>Ga0066605_10001727_pt1 | contig 14304 bp, 14 predicted proteins | sample SaaInlLV_DNA_10m_FD_60385 | JGI IMG/M metagenome (GOLD analysis project Ga0066605, IMG submission 60385) | Marine microbial communities from expanding oxygen minimum zones in the Saanich Inlet - SI075_LV_DNA_10m | ecosystem: Environmental > Aquatic > Marine > Unclassified | place: British... | reverse complement strand
CACCTCGTCTGCGTTGAGTCCATACACTTCCATGTCGACATCCTTGGCAGGAATTCCGAGCAAGCCATCACGCACGCAGCCGCCCACCAGCAACGCGCGTCCACCGGCGGCCTTGAGTAATTCAGCAATTTGTATGCAGGCCTTGCGTTGATTAGGAGGAATATTTTCGAGAATGTTCACTATTAAAGACTAGAGAGCTGAGGGGGGGATTTTTGGAGGGAAACGCTCCGTCGTTTCCGCCGTGAATCGGTTCATGCGCCTTTATCAATTAGGTAATGACAGTAAGAGTAGGATTAGGAGTAGGAGTAGGATCGCGGGGTAAACCCGCTCGCTACGCTGACTTTGAATGACGGCAATGACGGAGCAATGCCCTCCAGCTAACGAATTGCGGGTCCGCCCCAATTGAGCTTATCACGAACGATCGCAAAGTGCGAGTGGTCTGGATTTTGCATGAGGCGAAATTTCTTTTTGGCTACAGTCACCTCGACTGTGAAGTTGCCATGAAGCTCAAAGCGTACGCGTCCATCGATCGTGATACGAGGGCTGGGCTCGGGCTCGGCGCTTTCGATTTTGATTTGTGTTGAGTGGTCGAAGATGACTGAACGATTACCAAAAGTGTGCGGGCAAATCGGCGTCATCGCAATGGCGCTGACTTTCGGCCCGAGGATCGGGCCACCGGCAGAGAGGTTATAGGCCGTCGATCCAGTTGGAGTGGAGAAGATTAGGCCATCGCAGTGATACTCCGATACCGGATTGCCATTGGCGGAAACGCAGAGGCGAATCAGCCCGCTGCCTTGAGTTTCTTTAATGACGACGTCGTTCAGCCCATAGATGCAGTCTCCTTGTGCATTCGTGCAGCTCAGTATCGAGCGTTCGGCGATCGAGTAGTTACCTCGAATGAGTGCGGGGAAGTCACGTGCTGCCTCGGCTTCGGTATAGGTGGCGAGAAAACCGAGCTTGCCTAGATTGATACCAAGCACCGCGGATCCGGACTCGAGCGCCGCATCTAGAACGCCGAGCAGTGTACCATCGCCGCCAATTGCACAGCACAGGTCCTGTCCAATCAGGGCATTGGCTGTGAGCGGATAGCCTTTTAAAATATTTGTCTTCACTCCTTCACGTTCAGCGAGCGCGGCGAGGCTCTCTGCAACGGCTGCAGCTCCAGGCTTGGATGAGTTAACTGCAAAGGTGATGGATTGGATTGGTTTCATGACTAGTTTGATGCAGTGTGGTGGCATTCTGTGGTTAAATCAATTCGCGATTAAGGGTTGTTTGCGAGAGATGACCTTCGAAGGCGACTTGCTTTAGTTGGTTGCCCGTTGTGGCGATCAGTCAGCTCGAGCAAGCGGGCTACGGGGCGGCTTGACCTTTATCGCGTGAGGTCTTCTGATCCGACTGCATGGCCGAAGAACGTTACCTCCTGATTGATGCGTATAATGTAATTTATGCGACGGATGAGCTGCGCGAGGTGCTGCGTGGTAATCTGGATGCTGCGCGTGATCGATTGACTGAGATGGTGGCCTCGATTCATGATGGCGAAGGGGTGCGCACGTCGTTAATTCTGGATAGTCGTAATAAATCGCTCGAGGTAGATCATCCATTTGGTAAAAAGACTTTTGAGTGGATCTATGCGCCGGCGGGTCTGTCGGCTGACGGTGTGATCGAGCGTATCGTGGCTCGCGTGTCAAACCCCGCGCGCGTCACGGTAGTGAGTCAGGATAATATGGTGCGCGAATCGATTCGAGCCAACGGAGCGATGGCGATGGATGCGCAGGAACTGTTTGCTTGGGCACGTGCTTGCGATGCACGCCTGATTCAAGATGCGCAGCGTCGTCGCAATGCAAATTCTTGTAAGTGGAAGAACGGCCTCGATATTAATTTGTGACAGAGCAGCGCTTTTTAAATTCTGCGTAGTATACGTTCTGAGTCGGATGACCATGAAGGGCGGCAGAGCTTATCGCGGTAGGAGTGCCTGCGCATAAAAAAGAGCTAATTTAAAAGCTTTGCAAATAAGCGTGAGAATGTGCACTCGTATTTGCTTCCAGTCGTAATTTTATTACTTCTGTGTCTATGCAGACTGATCATGTCGAAGAAATCCAGGGACTTTACGGACCGTTCACTTTAACTGAACGAGTGGTGCAAAAGATTTGGTTGCGGCAGGATTATGCCAGAGCCGAATTAAAGACGGTTTCGGGCAAGACACTCAGAGTGAAAGACCCCGGTCGCTGGAATTTACAAGAGGGACCAGATTTTAAAGAAGCGCGCGTGACTCTCGATGGTGTCGAAATTGTCGGCGACGTGGAGGTGCATTTTAATGTCTCGGATTGGCATAGGCATGAGCACGAGCGCGATACTAATTTTGACCGTGTGGTATTACACCTCGTCTTGCATCCCGAGCGGCGAAACCCCGACCCTGTGCGAACATCGAAGGGACATGTGCCAGAGTTGCTTTATTTGATGCCGCTGCTGAATCGAGATCTGGAATCGTATGCGATGGATGAGGCACTTCTGGAACTGGAGCAGCAAGACGAGTTAGAGTGGGTGGCACAATTTATAGAGAAACCATTGGAAGAGCGGCTGCGAATTTTATGCGAACGGGCAGAGGCGCGTTGGTCGCAAAAGTTGAAATATGCGCAGCAACGCTTGCAGGCCGAGGGCTGGGAGGCGGCTTGTCATGGTTATGCGATGGAAGTCTTAGGCTATGCGCGCAACCGCGCGCCGATGCTGCGACTGGCGGCAAAGTATCCGCTCGCAGTCATGCGTGCCGATGGGATAAACAGCGAAAATCTATTTGCGGTAGAAGCGGCGCAGTGGAAGCTCAACGGCCTGCGGCCTACGAATCATCCGCTTCGTCGCCTGGCGCAATATTTGCAGGTCGTGCAACAGCAACCACACTGGCCAGATCGCTTGGCGGAGTATTTAAAGACCCTGCCAGTTGTAGTGGGAAGTTCGACCACTGCAGACTTTCGCAGGGCAGCGAGCCTACCGAAGCGCCGCACTGCGCTCAACCAATCCATTTTTAGTGGTGTCCTTGCTGAGCAGCGATTCAATACCATGGTGGTGGATGCTTTACTGCCTCTGGCAACTACCGCAGGCCTGCTCGATGGCTTTAGTTATTGGATGCATTGGTCTCCTGGTGATAGCCCTGACGCCTTGAGGCGCTTCTTGAAGCACGCAGGCGTAACGAATCGACAGAACCCGCAAAGCAATGGTTGGAGTCAGGGTGCACTCGCGTTGTTTTTGGAGCGAGGTGTGTAAGAAAGTTGGTCTTCTTGGTGTTGGCTCTTACGCGAGGCTTCGTATTGAGCGATCTAAAGCAAGAGCCTGAAAAAAGTTCAGAAGCTAGGATTCGATGAATTGATCAGATGGAGGGATGAAAGCTACTAATTGTAGAACACGCTTTCACTACTAGCATAGAGCGTGGTTGCGTACTTCGCTGAAGATGCTCTTCTCGACATGCATTTTTCACGACACAACTGGTTTTTAGCTCGCTCAGTTTCGCGTCTCTTCAGTCGCTTCGACGGAGGTCGTTTTGTTTGGTAAAACCGATTTTTATCCAGCCGATGATGCCAGACTCTTCTTTTTTGGCTTCTGCTTCGGCGTCTTTGAGGGGGCTTTCCCAGGCGGAGCCAAATCCTAGTGCGGGTGTGTTCATGATGCTGAGTGCTTTAGTGTAAAGATGTAGGGTGCGTATCTCGGCGCGACCTGGCTTGTCTTTTAATACGCTTACCGCTTGAGTAAGTCTCTGGCTGGTCTCTTGTAAACTGGCCAATGTCTGCCTGAGCGCTTGATTGCCCTTGTTATTGATTTCCATCTGGGTGTGAAGATGCTTTTGTAGGCTGGCGATCTCGTCCTTCAGCTTGACCCTGCGGGCGGCGGCAGCGGATTTTTTTGCGAGGGCTTTGATCCCTGCGCGTATCCAGACCAGTAGGGCGATGGCCATACCTATGCAGATTTCGATCTCGATTGGCTGAGAAAATAATTTTTTAATAGCGTCTACCATAATAGAGCAATGCTCTTGGTTTTTAGCTTATCGAGACGTGGCGAGGATACAAATCGCTATATTAAATTAGCAGTTGGAAAATTGACTATACTCAGACCCCTAACTTCGTTGTTTAAATGGGATATTTTTAATCATTATTGGATCTGTACAAACGTAAATCAAATGCCGCGACGAGAGGGTGACTGACTAAAAATGGCTCATCCACTCCTCAACTCGTTATTACAAAAGGCTTGCTTGCTGCGGATGGTTGCGAACCTAAGATGGCCGAACCAATTGTCTTGCCGCGAATCTTCGGAGCGATGGCGGAGAGCGTATTTCTCGCCATTGACGAGTGCAGCATCTTTATATAAATATTTTGCACCATGGCGAGTTTCGATGAAGACATTGTCCGCGAGTATTTCGAATTGAATGGCTTTTTTGCACGTCAGTTGCGTAAGCACAGTGTGCATTCGCGAAAAAAAGCTACCGAGGAGACGGTTGATTTGTTGGTCCACAATCCATCGGCGCCGTCGGAGGCACCAGAGCCGAACTTCCAATTGTTCTCTTCAGATATGGTTGCGATCCGGCAGGCAATTGTGGTGGTGCATAGCTGGCAAAAAACCCGAGTGACGCCGGCGATTTTAAAAAGTCCTGCTCGTTTGTTAGAGTTTTTAAAGAAGGGCGTGCTGAGCCAAACAGATGTATTGTTTGAAGTTGAGGAGGGGTTGCTTGAGGATGTGGAGGCTTATCGGAAGGTTTTGGTGCTGCCCGGCTTGCCGACGGCAGAGCCACAGCGCAGCGAATGTCTAGAGCTATTTAAAGCGCAGGGTGTGGATGGAGTGATTGCGTTTAGCACAATCCTTGAAGATCTACTGCGGCATGTGGAGGTGAATCATAGCTATCATAAGTCGGAACTGCTGCAATTAGTGCGTGTACTGAAAGTCTACGATATGGTGCAGGCGCCGCAGATGCGCTTGTTTTAGGTCAAGTTTCAGCGAACAACTTCCATTCTTGTATAATTTAAAAAGGTGGGAATTGTTAAGGCACATGTCTATACATCCTACTGCTCTTGTTTCTGAAACTGCCGTGATTGGTGCAGGTTCCATTGTCGGTCCTCATGCTGTGATCGAGGACGGTGTCGTGCTTGGTGAAAATTGCTCCATCGCGGCGCATGCTATTCTGCGCGGTGGTGCGCTACTGGGTAATGCTGTCACGGTCGATTCGTTTGCGGTGATCGGTGGCGATCCGCAGGCTCTGAGCTTTGATCCGTCGACGAAGAGTGGCGTGGTGATCGGCAACAATGTGGTGGTTAGGGAAGGCTGTACTGTCAATCGTGGCTCGAGCGATGGTTCGAATACCGTGGTGGAGGATGGTTGTTTTTTGATGGCTCAGGCGCACATCGCCCACGACTGTGAGGTGGGTAAGAATGTGGTGATCGCGAATAATGTGATGCTGGGCGGGCACGTGACGATCGGAGCGAATGTCTTTATCGGTGGCGGTGCGGGGATTCATCAGTTTTGCCGGATCGGCTCGTATGCGATGATCGGTGGCAATGCAACGATCACAGAAGATGTGCCGCCATATGTAACCGCGGCCGAGCGTAATACGGCTCACGGCTTGAACATGGTGGGCTTACGACGTGGTCGTTTTGAGCGTCCGGATTTGGCGGATCTCAAAAAGTGTTATCGTGCGGTTTACTTTGGCGGTGGTAATTTGAAGAAGAAGGCGGCTGAAGCAGTGCGTGAGCATGAGTTTGGTGTAACTGCGACGGGTGCGCGTTTCTTGGCGTTTTTTGAGTATGGCAAGCGTGGTTTTGTGCAGTCGTCAAATGAGGCGATTAACAAATAGCGAGCTGCGGATTAATTATGGATAATTTGAGGCCGATTTTGCCATTGGCGATTACTTGTGGTGATCCTGCAGGTATCGGTCCTGAGGTGATTGCTGCAGCCCTGCGCAGTGAGTCGGCGCGCGGCAAAGATTGTATTTTAATCGGCCCAGTCGCTTGGGCTGGACCTTTGGCGGCAGAGCTCGGTTGCGCTTTCGAGGGTGTTGGGCCAGTTGATCTTAAGGTCGTACTGGGGCAACCTTCGCGAGCGACCGCCGAGGTGGCATTAGCTGCCTTACAGGTTGCGGCGCAGGGCTGTGCGGATGGTCGTTTTCGTGGTGTGGTGTCGGGGCCAGTGAGTAAGCATTGGCTGCAACAAGTCGGCTTTACGCATCCCGGACAGACGGAGTTTTTTGCAGAGCTTTGGGGCGGCGAACCAAGTATGGGATTTGTCGGCAATGAATTGCGGGTGGTATTGGCGACGTGGCACATTCCATTACGCGAGGTCGCGTATGCCTTGACTTCGGAGTGCTTAGAACTGGCAGTGCGGCGTGCGTATGCGCTCGCAAAATCCTTTGGTGTCGAAGCACCACAGATCGGAGTGTGTGGCTTAAATCCGCATGCAGGTGAGGGGGGCATTCTTGGTCTTGAAGAGCGCGATGTGCTCGACCCTGCATTGGATCGCTTGCGCGTTGAAATACCAGGGCTGTCAGCATGTTTACCCGGCGATACGGTGTTTGTTCGGCAGCGTCGTGGGGACTTTGATGTGGTCGTTGCGGCTTATCACGATCAGGGGCTTGCCGCAGTCAAGACCTTGGAGTTTGATACGGCGGTGAATGTAACGCTGGGCTTGCCCTATGTGCGCACGAGTCCGGATCATGGCACTGCTTTTGATATCGCTGGGCAAGGATTGGCGGACTGTGGCAGTTTTGCAGCGGCACTTTCTGTCGCTCGGCAGTTGACCGCGGGCTAATTGTGGGTTGTTGGTTGGTCGTTGCTAGTTTATCGGGTAATTTAAAAAATATGAGTGTTGATACGACAAACACGCTCCCTGAGGGCGTCCGTGAAGGTAATGAGAAGCTGGTCTTGGTGACCGAGCCGGCTGGGGCAAAGCTGCAATCTTTGGTCGTGCGTGAGCAGAAAGGTGAGTATCTGCGCATCAAAATTACCGGTGGTGGCTGCAATGGCTTGAGCTACAAGATGAAGTTTGTGAACGACACCAAGCGCGGAGATATCCTAGTGCGTACGTCTGGCGCGCAAGTATTAGTCGATACCAAGAGTGCTCTTTACCTGCGCGGCACGCATCTGGATTTTTCTGATAAAATGGTCGGCGGTGGATTCAAATTCAGCAATCCTAATGCGAAGTCGAGCTGTAGCTGTGGCGAGAGCTTTAGCATCTAAGTGGCGCGCGGCTGTGGAATGCTCGATCGAAGTGGCGAAAAGAGTTGAAAAGCCAGATTGTTCCATGCAACTTGAATTCTTGTATGGTTATCAATACCTAAATCTTTGACGATATAAAGTGATTTATCGCAGCAGCACGGAGTTGTTTCCAATTTCTCAAAGGCTATCTGATCGAATTTCGATACAAGTCGTTCATCTACACATCAATTAATGCCAAAATACCCGAATAATCGCGGACGCTTCCAGAACCGTAATCGTGGACCTAAAGGTCTAAGAAGAAATGATCGTATTCGCGCGACAGAAGTGCGCGTGATCGGCCCCGAGGGCACCAACCTTGGCGTAATGCCGCCGCGCAAGGCGCTTGAGCTCGCTCAAAAGGTAGGACTCGACTTAATTGAGATTTCTCCGGCGGCACGTCCTCCAGTTTGTCGTATATTGGACTTTGGCAAATTCCTCTACGAGGAAAGCAAGAAGCAAAAAGAAAGCAAGCAGCAGGCAACCAAGCTGAAGGAAATTAAATTTCGTGTGCGCATTGGTGATCATGACTTCGAGACGAAGTTGCGTCGTGCTGAGGGTTTCCTTAACCACGGCCATAAGGTGAAGCTCACTCTGCAGTTTCGTGGACGTGAGAACGAACACCGCGACTTAGGCTTTGTGCGAGTGAACCTTGCTAAAGACGAATTATCTGGCATCGCCACCGCAGATTCTGAGCCGCGTCTAGTCGGCCGTCAAGTGGCGCTCATTCTGTCGCCATTGCCAGAAGGCAAGCGTGTGCTGAAGTTTAATCAGCCAGATCATGAGTATGATGATCGTGATGATAGCGAGATTGAGGAGCACGATGAAGATCTAGGCGAAGATGCCAGCGTTGAAACAGGTGAATCCTAATTCTTATGTACAGCGGCGTCCTTTCAGTTAAGGTCAACCGCCTGGCGAATTCTATTATCTTTCAAAGCTTAGCACTGTTTGTGGTGCTAAGCTTTTTTATGTCCACAGCCTTGTCGGCTCGGCAGATTCAGATCGAGGGTAAGTCGTATATTGATCTTGCGACGGTGGGTAAAACTTTCGGCATGCAAGCGTATTGGTTACAGGGCAATAAAACATATCGCCTGCGTAGTCAATGGACCACGGTTGATGTCGGTAAAAATGTTCGTGTGTTATACCTCAATCGTTTGCCGATATATTTGGGATTTCCGACGATAGAGTCAAAGGGCCAGCTGTTTATCACGACGGCCGATTATCAGCATGTGCTCCAGCCTATTTTGACGCCGCAGGTGTTTAAAAAACGCCCAGGAATTCGGCGTGTGGTGATTGATGCTGGGCATGGGGGAAAGGACAGCGGGGCGCGTAATAACACCTACGGTTTGATGGAAAAGAACCTAACCTTGGATGTGGCTCGGCGTTTGAAGGCGCTGCTGGAACGCTCTGGGTTCGAGGTCGTCATGACGCGTGATAGCGATGTCTATATTCCCTTGGCGCAGCGCCCAAAGGTGGCGAACCGTGCCAAGGCGGACTTGTTTATTAGCCTACATTTCAATGCTGCTAGTTCAACTTCGGCATCCGGCTTTGAGTCGTTTGCGCTGACCCCACAGTATCAGGCCTCGTCCAAGTATCCGCGTCCGACGAGTAAGGATGCTAAGCGCTATCTTGGGAATGAACAAGACCCTTGGAATACCTTGATTACCTATCATCTCGAGCGTGCGTTAGTGCAGGGCCTAGGTGGACCGGATCGTGGTATAAAGCGCGCGCGCTGGTCAGTGCTCAAAGACCTTGAGTGTCCCGGTGTGTTAACTGAATTGGGCTTTATTTCGCATGCGGAAACTGCCAAGAAAGTACGTTCCCCGGCATTTCGTCAAAAACTTGCCCGAAGTTTATATAATGGTATCGTTGACTATCGAAAACGACTTCAACGTATCCAATAACCGATGTCTGTGAATCAATTTTTCCTGAGTATTGTTGGTCTAGCCAGCTTGCTGCCGACTTGCGTGCTTGGCCAAGCCGCTGGTGAGGCCGCACATGTGGTGGTGGTCGTCAATGCCAACGACAGTGGTTCGAATGAGATCGCTAAATATTATACTGAGCAGCGTGGAATTCCGAAGGCCAACATCATTTCGCTGGCAATGTCGACTAAGGAGACCGTCAGCGTAGGTGAGTTTGTGGATACTATTTATAATCCGCTGCTCAATGCTTTGATTGAGCAGGATTGGATGAGTGCGGTGAAAGCCAAGGGCCGCGATGTTGTCGGGCGTGAGCGTGTTTCGGTGGCAAGGCACCACATCAGTTATTTGGTGACGACTCGCGGTGTGCCGCTTCGTATTGCCAATGATCCGACGCTCTTAGCCGTCAGCTCTGAGCAGTTGCCGAAGCAATTCAAGGTGAACAACGGTTCCGTCGATGGAGAGCTGGCCTTGTTGGCAGGGCCTGCGAATTTGCCAATGGCTGCGTTTGTGCCGAATCCTTTGTTCTCTAACATGGCGCCCACGAGTTCGGATGCGAAGCGAGTGATTCGGGTCAGTCGATTGGACGGGCCGAGTGTTGGAGTCGTTAAAAAAATGATTGCTCGAAGCATGCAAGCCGAAGCCGAGGGTCTGCAGGGGCGGGCGTATTTCGATATTGGTGGTCCGCACGCGAAAGGGGACGAATGGATGATCGCGGCCGGTGACCTTGCAGTGGCGGCGTATTTCGACACTGATTTTGAGAAGACGAAGCGACCAATGGACGGCAGAGATCGTTACGATGCGCCCGCGATTTACATGGGCTGGTATCGGCAGGATGCCTATGGGCCATGGCGCGAGGCCAAGTGGTCAGTGCCGCCTGGGGCGATCGGATTTCACCTGCATAGCTTTTCGGCGACCTCCGTGCGTTCGACTGCAAAAGGCTGGCTGGGGGCTTTTGTTAATCAGGGCTACTGCGCGACGGTCGGCAATGTCTACGAGCCGTATTTGGAGTACACGCATCGCCCGCAGATGCTGTTGGGCGCTTTGCTTGAGGGTCACACTTTCGGCGAGGCGGCGATGTTTAGTAATCCGGCGCTGAGTTGGCAGGGCGTGGCAATCGGCGACCCGCTCTATCGCCCTTTTAAGGTTGGGCTGGATGAGCAGTTGCAGAAATCGATGAACAATTCGTTCAGCGCGTATCTCTGTCTGCGGCACATCAATCGTCTGCAAGCCGAAGGCAAAGCCGATGAGGCTGTGGCATTTGCTCGGAGGCAGTTCGTTCGGCAACCGTCGCTGGCTTTGGCATATCAGTTGGCGAAATTGTATGCAGCTAAAGATCAGAGTAAAAAAGCGGTCGAAGCTCTAAAGGTCGTTCGTTACATTACCGTATTTTCAAGTGATGAAGTGGTATTGGTCAAAAAGATTGCGGACTTTCTAAATAAGCATGGAGAAAGCGAGTTGGCGCTCGACCTGTATCAGAAACTGATCGATCGAAATGGATTGGCCAAGGCTTTGAGGATTTCCCTGCTAGAAGCTGGAGCGAAAGTTGCGATGAATGTGGGCGAGACTACACTTTCATCGGCTTGGACACTGAGTGCCCGAAAGTTGAAAGTGCCGCCGCCTGCTAAAGCGAAGAAGGCTAAAAGCTAGTGGTTTTTCGTCGGCGAATGTCGTCCCCGACCTCCGCTCTGACGAGAACACCGAAGATGGTATCTCGCTTATGGGAAAATAGAGCTTGAGTTCTTATTATTAGTTCTTGACTTAAGAACTAATAATAAGAATAACCCCTTTACTTTTTTTAAGAATCCCGCCTTTACCCGAGTTTTCATGCCATGAGCACACCCGAGAATATCCACACCGAATTTCACCGCATGCTTGGCCGTGACGCCAAGGAGGCGCAATTACGTCAGCGTGGACATGTGTTTTGGTTTTATGGTCTCTCTGGTTCTGGTAAGAGCACGCTGGCCAATGCCGTTGAGCGCAAGCTGACCGAGCGCGGTATTTTGACTAAGATCTTGGATGGCGATAATATTCGCAGCGGTTTGAACCGCGACCTCGGTTTTTCGGATGAAGACCGGCAGGAAAATATTCGCCGGATTTCAGAAGTGGCACGTCTGTTCCTCGATACCGGCATAGTGGTCTTCACGTCCTTTATCACTCCAAAGCGCGACCTGCGGGCGACTGCTGGCGAAATCGTCGGCACGGATGATTTTACGCCTGTGTATGTGCAAGCGTCTTTCGAGACTTGTGCGGAGCGGGACGTCAAAGGCCTCTATGCAAAGGCCGCAGCCGGTGGCGTAAAGGACTTTACTGGCAAAGATTCCTCTTTTGAAGAACCGACCTCAGCGGACCACGACTGGGTGATCTCCACCGATTCTCAAACCGAAGAAGAGTCGATTAACGAACTTCTCGAGCGGATCATGCCGCTCATCGAACTGACCGCTTAGGTCTAAATCCCTAATTATTTCTTCTAAATCACAACATAGAACGATGCATAACGATTACACAATCACTCACCTCAAACAGCTCGAGTCCGAAGCGATTTTTATTCTTCGCGAGACTGCTGCACAGTTTGAGAAACCAGTCCTGCTTTTTTCCGGTGGTAAAGACTCCATTGTCATGGCACACCTCGCGAAGAAGGCTTTTTGGCCAGCGAAGCTCCCATTCCAATTGATGCACGTCGATACCGGCCATAACTTTCCAGAGACAATGGAGTTTCGCGACAAGTATGTTGCCGAGCTCGGCGCGGAATTGATCGTCGCGTCGGTTCAGGAGTCGATTGATCAGGGCAAGGTCGTCGAAGAGAAGGGGCCACGTGCCAGCCGTAATGGTTTGCAGACGGTCGCACTACTTGAAGGCATAGAAAAAAACAAGTTCGATGCCGCACTTGGTGGTGGTCGTCGCGACGAAGAAAAGGCACGTGCGAAAGAGCGCTTCTTTTCACACCGCGATGCTTTCGGTCAATGGGACCCAAAGAACCAGCGCCCTGAGTTATGGAATATCTTCAACGGCCGTAAAGGCCATGGTGAACAATTTCGCGTCTTCCCCCTCAGTAACTGGACGGAGATGGACATTTGGCAATACATCAAGGCGGAAAACATCGAACTGCCACACCTCTACTTCTCGCACGAGCGCGATTGCTTCGTGCGTGATGGTGTGATCATGGGCGTGTGTGACTTCATCGAGCTACTTCCTGGTGAAAAGATTGAGAAGATGACCGTTCGTTTCCGAACCATTGGTGATGCGACGTGCACAGGGGCTTGCCTCTCTACTGCCGACAACCTCGACGATATTATCGACGAAGTTGCAGCCGCTCGTCAAACCGAGCGTGGCACACGTGCCGATGATAAGCGCTCTGAAACCGCAATGGAAGACCGTAAGAAACAGGGGTATTTTTAAGCGGAGCTTAAAAATACAGTCACTCAGTTCATCAGTTTTCAGTTTAGACTAGATAGAACCGAACACTGAAAAACAAAACACCGAACAACTTTTTTAAAAACATGAGCGAAGATAATAATTCAGGATACCTCGATATGGACCTTCTGCGGTTTACCACAGCTGGTTCAGTTGATGACGGTAAGAGCACATTGATCGGCCGCCTACTCTACGATAGTAAGGCAATTTTCGAAGACCAAATGGAGGCCATGGAGGAAAGCTCCAAGGCTCGCGGCGACGAAAATGTGAACCTCGCATTGTTGACCGATGGTCTCCGTGCCGAACGCGAGCAGGGCATCACGATTGACGTGGCTTACCGCTATTTCGCGACGCCAAAGCGTAAGTTCATTATCGCCGATACTCCGGGCCACATTCAATACACTCGTAACATGGTTACCGGTGCCTCCACTGCGAATCTCGCGATCGTACTAATCGATGCCCGTAAAGGTGTGATTGAACAGACTTGCCGTCACTCATTTATTGCCAACTTGCTTCGCATTCAGCACGTTGTTGTCTGTGTGAATAAGATGGACCTTGTTGATTGGGACGAAGGTGTGTTCAACAAGATCGTTGATGACTTCAAGAGCTTCGCGTCTCGTCTCGATAATATTGTCGATGTGACATTCATCCCAGCATCTGCGCTGATCGGTGATAACATCGTCGATAAGTCTGAGAACATGCCGTGGTATCAAGGGCCGACACTGCTTTACCATTTGGAAACCGTTTATATCGGTGCGGATGAGAATCACGTCGAAGCGCGCTTCCCAGTGCAATGGGTGATTCGCCCACACTCTGACAAGTATCATGACTTCCGTGGTTTCGCTGGTCGTGTGGCTGGTGGTGTCTTTAAGCCAGGCGACGATGTCACTGTGTTGCCTTCAGGCTTCGCGTCGAAGATCAAAGCGATCGAATCGATGGACGGCCCTCAAGAGGAAGTCTTTGCGCCGATGTCTGCAACGATCACTCTCGAAGATGAGATCGATATGTCTCGCGGCGATATGCTGGTGAAAGCCAACAATCAGCCAGAGCCGACTCAAGACATCGATGCGATGATCTGCTGGTTTGATTCCAAGCCACTCGCAGGTAGCGGTAAATTCATCCTTCGCCACACGACTAAGGAAGTGAAAGCCATCGTCACTGAAGTGTGCTACAAGGTGAACATCAACACGCTGCATAAGGTCGAAGACGATTTGACATTCAACTTGAATGACATCGGTCGTATCAAGGTTCGCACGTCTGCGCCGTTGATTGCAGACAGTTACAAGTCGAACCGTATCACCGGTAGCTTCGTATTGATTGATGAATTGACCAACGCAACCGTTGCGGCGGGCATGATCATCTAGTCGATCGAAAGATTTAAAAAAAGGCCGAGGTCACTGCAAAGTGCCTCGGTCTTTTTTGTCCTTAGGGGTCGTGCTTGTTATTATGCCCTTGGGTGCGCGATCCGCCCGAAGTGTTGGAGCATTTTGTAAGCTTGCGGTCTGCGCAAGGAGGCTGTCTCAAAATTACTGTAACGCGGTATTGTCATTTGATCTTGCTAGAATTGGAGGGACATCGTCCCGATGTCGGCGCGCTTCCTAGTCAGTGCTGATCGCAACCAAAACAAACCGTCGCTAAGTGCAGACGCCGAGGACGGCATCCCTCCACTTAATCATGTGCAGATCGGCCTCTGGAATTGGTTTTTGGACAGTTTCGCAAGCAAAGCTCCTACAGATCCGATTCCAACG